>Ga0209025_1000070_pt1 | contig 287776 bp, 268 predicted proteins | sample AraplaMF_Col_mLB_FD_184256 | JGI IMG/M metagenome (GOLD analysis project Ga0209025, IMG submission 184256) | Arabidopsis root microbial communities from the University of North Carolina, USA - plate scrape MF_Col_mLB (SPAdes) (version 2) | ecosystem: Host-associated > Plants > Roots >...
ACCCTTTGCCCTGAGGGATCAACGCATCGGCGAAACTGAACTGGCCACCATCCCGAACCGACATCGCATCATCTCCGCTCATCGCTAAGACAGAGAATCACAACGGTGAGATTTTGCAACGGCTCCCAGCGGGGAGAAGGTGCCCGAAGGGTTCAGGTGCAACAAGTTGCACCGGGGATGAGGGGGCTTCGAATGCTAAGTTAGCTGCACCCACGGGGCACTTGCGGACGAGGGCCGCTTTCGGCCCCAAGCGGACTACAGTTTCCTTCGTTCTCGCGGCGGCTCATTGATCCCCGGCGCGAACCTCAGTGCGCGATTACATATCTGCGTTGCGCAATAAGCAGTACGCGTTTGCCTGAAACGGGAGCATAAGGCGCGTACTGCTGCAGGTAAGGATATCTGTCATGGACTGGTTTCCCATAGTCTTCGTGATTTTCAAGGTTCTCGCGTTGGGCACGGGAATGTACTTCGCCATCAAGTGGCATTACGACCAGGTGGATAAGATCGAGAGAGGCTCGGTACTGCTCGCGGGCGGCAAGATCGCGGGAGCTTTCGTGCTGGCGCTCTTGGGCGTCGGGGTCGTCGCCTTCGTCATGAGCAGCATGCTTGGGTTGGACCTGGGTCTCTGACGGCCACTTTGGCGCAAAACTAGCTAGGATTTTCCCGACATCAGAGAAAGCGCGGCACCGGGAACCCTTTGGTGCGCCAGCCATTGCACCGGTGTCACGCCGACTTCGGTGCGGAATGCCGCGCGTAGTGCATGGGCATCAGGGAAACCGCTGCGCACGGCGACGTCGTCCAGCCCGCGTACGCCGGCCACCAATAGCTCCTTCGCTCGTGCCACGCGAACGCGCCTTATCCATTCGCCGAGACTACCTCCGGTACGTGCCCTGATATGGCGCGTCAGGCTGCGGCGGCTCATGTTCGAGCGCTTGGCCAGTTCATCCAGCGAAGGCGGCGCGATGGGATCGGCGCGCAGGCCTTCGAGAAGCTCGGTCACTCGCCGATCGGCAGTCGATCCGATTGCTGGCCGCTCGATCAGTTGCGGTTGTCCGCCCGCGCGCTGAGGGGCGACGACGAGATGGCGCGCTATCCGGTTTGCTTCACTGATCCCGCAAATCCGGCCAAGCAGATGCAGGCAGCAATCCAGCCCCGAAGCGACACCGGCAGACGTCAGGACGCGGCCTTCGTCCACGAACAGCGCGGCCGCATCGACCGTTACACCCGGATAGCGGGCCGCGAAGGTTTCCGCGTGCGCCCAATGTGTCGTTGCGCGCCGCCGATCCAGCAATCCGGCCTCGGCAAGGCCGAAGGCCCCCAGGCACAAGCCCACGACGATGGCTCCTCGAGCGTCGGCCGCTTTCAGCCTGGCAACGATATCAGGCGATACAGGCTCGTCCACGCTCCGCCAACCCGGTAAAATGACGATATCGGCGTCATCGACAGCATCCAGCCGATGGGCTGCCTCGATGATCATGCCGCCGCTCGTGTTCAGCCGGACCTGATCCGAGCACACCTGAACCTGATGCCCACCCGCAAGGAGTTGCTCGCCAAACACGGCCAGCGGCGTGGATAGCATGAACGGGCTGATATGGTCGTAAGCGATGATGGCGATGCGCATTGGCCCGATTTACACGATAAAAGGCAATCAGGCCACTCAACGGCGACGAAATCGAATGTCATCACTGTGGGCGAAACATCAAAATGGAGCCTTCTGATGACCCGCACCCTTCTCGTGATCGACGTTCAGAATGACTATTTCTCCGGCGGCGCGCTGCCGCTCTGGGAAGCCGAAGAAACAGAGAAGCGGATCGTCGAAGCGATCCGGCAAGCACGCGCAAGGGGTGACGGGGTTGTTCTCGTTCGGCACGTTTCGACAGCTTCTACGGGCCTGTTTGCCGCCGGTGGTCATGGTGTTGCGATCCGCCCGGCTGTTCTGGCTGCGGCTGGCGATGCTCCGGTGGTGACGAAGCAGTATGCAGACGCATTTCAGGAGACGAACCTCGCAGATCATTTGAGGGGAACGACGGAATTGCTGGTCTGCGGGATGATGACGCAGAACTGCGTGGTGTTTACGGCATTGTCACGCGCTGCGGAGCACTTCCAGATCAAGGTGATCGACGATCTTTGCACCGCTCCTCTGGAGGTCGTCCATCTGATCGCCTTGAGTGCCTTGCGGTCCAAGACGCGAGTGATCCATTCTTCCGAGGTTTGAGGCGCGGCCAATCAGCCCGTCGGCCTCCTGTCGGCACTTCCGCTTTGACAAATCGCCATTTCTGGCCCATATCCCCCGCAACAGCCGCCTGCGCGATTTTCGCGCGGGCGGTTTTGCGTTTGAATGGCGTTGTTTCTGCAATTCGTTCGCATCCGCACCGGTATTGGACATCTAAGAAGGCAGAGGGACAGAGATGAGCGAACAGGGAAACCTTACGGTTCGGAAGCTGGCATTCTGGGGCATTCCGATGTCGCTTGGGGTGATGGGCCTGAAGATGGTGGCATGGTGGGTCACGGGGTCGGTGGCGCTTTTGTCCGATGGGCTGGAATCGACGGTCAACGTCGTAGCCGCCTTCATCGCCTTCTTCGTGATCCGCTATGCGCAGAAGCCGGCCGATCACGACCATCCTTTCGGGCATCACAAGGCGGAGTATCTCTCGGCGGTTACCGAGGGCGTGCTGATCGTTGTCGCAGCCCTTCTGATCGTCAACGAGGCGGTGGGGCATCTCGCCGATCCCCGCATGCTCGAAGCGCCGGTGCTGGGTCTTGCCATCAACTTCGCGGCCGGCGTGATCAACGCCGTCTGGGCGCGGCTTCTGATCACGACCGGGCGCAAGTATCGCTCGGCGGCGCTGACGGCGGATGGCCAGCATATCATGTCTGACGTCGTCACCTCCGTCGGCGTGCTGATCGGCCTGCTTTTGGCGATCGCCACCGGCTACGCGATCTTCGACCCCATCCTCGCCATTCTGGTCGCGATCAACATTCTCTATCAGGGCTGGAAGGTGATCTCGCATTCGATCGGCGGGCTGATGGACCAGGCGGTCGAGCCGCAGGAAGAAGAGGCGATCAAGGCTGCAATCGCCACGCATGCGACGGGTTCGCTCGGGGTGCATGATCTGAAGACGCGGCGCGCCGGCGCCGTCACTTTCATCGATTTCCATCTTGTCGTGCCGGCCGCAATGTCTGTAAGGCAGGCGCACGATATCTGCGATCGCCTTGAGGATGCCATCCGCGCCGTGCATCCGGGCTCCAGCATCGCCATTCACGTCGAGCCGGAGGGCGAAAAGGCCCACGGCATCCGCGTCAAAGTCATCAAGGAGGCTTGAATGCCCAATACAGACGTCTCCAGCCTGTCCATGCTGGGAAAACAGACCGAAGCGCCGACCTCGCCCGAGACGGCGGTGCTTGAAAAAGTGCCCGCCAGCAATGCCGGCACAGATTATGTCGTGCGCTTCACTGCGCCGGAATTCACCTCGCTCTGCCCGATGACGGGGCAGCCGGATTTTGCCCATATCGTCATCGATTACATCCCGAACGAATGGCTGGTGGAATCCAAGGCGCTGAAGCTCTTCCTGCACTCCTTCCGCAACCACGGCGCCTTCCACGAGGATTGCTCGATCTATATCGCCAAGCGCCTGGTCGAGCTGCTCGATCCGAAGTGGCTGCGGATCGGTGCCTATTGGTATCCGCGCGGCGGCATCCCGATCGACGTGTTCTGGCAGACGGGCAAGCCGCCGGAGGGCGTGTGGCTGCCCGACCAGGGCGTCGCGACTTATCGCGGTCGCGGCTGAGTTTAGTCGGATGATTTGGCGGGATCGGGCGGGAAACTTGCCCGGTCCATGCGCAACGGGCGCCGCTCGCTTCTCAGCCAACCACGGATGAGGTTGCGGGCCCGGATGCCTTCGATCTTCAGCCTGAGCAGGTTCTTGCGCAGCTTGCTCGGCTTGAAGGCGCGGTCGATCGACTTGCGGATGAAGGCCGCCTTGTCGGCGCTGCCGTCGAGAAACTGCATCTGGATGACGGGGGCGGGCTCGATCTGGTAGGCCTTCAGCCAGGCGCGGTGCCACATATAGGCGTCGAGCAGGCCGTAGGTTTCGGTGTCCTTCAACATGCGCGCGGCAGCACCGGGACCGATGACATAACCGGCCGTGCCGACGCGGTTCTGGAACACGCGCCGGGCGCTGTAAGTGCCGTCGGTCCAGAGCGGATGTTTCGCGACGATATGATCGCGTGGGGCGAATTCGAGATCATAGGCGATATCGTCGCCATCAGGGCGTGCCTCGATGCTTGCCAACGCGTCGGCGAAGCTCTCCGAAAGCACGGCGTCGTCTTCCAGGATCAGCATCCGCTGATTGCTGTCGATGATCCTGCGCCAGGCGATGCGGTGCGAGGTGAAGCAGGCGACATCTTCGCGCAACGTCGGGCTCGGCCAGCTGTCGGCGGCCTTCTGGCACTCCTCCGGCGTCAGATCGCGGGCCTCGAACGCATCCAGGAACTCGAAATCGAGGCCGAGCGTCTGCATCTGCCGCGTCTGAAAGCGCCGCCTTGTTTCCTCGGCCTTGCGGCTGATGATGAGGGTTTTCAATGCTCTGTCGTCCGCTCTGCGTTTCGTGAAGTCAATGATCGCGGCGGACCATATCGATGCCAGGTGGGCTTATCAATCGGTCGCGGGCCGCATGCACCGAAAGCTTGCAGAGGGCTGCGTTGCGATAACGACGCCACGGTCAAGCTAGGATTGCATCGATCGCCTCGTTCATTCGTAGGAGGCTCATCCTATCGGGGTAATTGCAGTCCTGAGTTTCATATCTAGTGTGGCGGAGGACAATTTCAGCGAGTGGGCAATTGCGAGCGGCGGTGCCCACTGTCAGCCACACGCTTTCACGATATCGGGTGTTCGGATGCTTCGAAATCTTATTTTCGGATGTGCCGCATTGCTTGCGGTTTTTGTCTCCGGCGGCATGAGTGCCAAGCACGAGATGTTTCCCTGGCCCCAGCTTTCGGCGCTGAAACACCGGTTTGCCGCGCCTGAGGCGGCGCCGCCCAGCCGCTACACCTTCGACGACAAGGAGCGTCTCATTGGAGACGAAACGAAGACGGCGGTCGCATGCCCCGCCCAGACCGATCGCACCGCCGTTCTCCTGGTGCTCGGCCAATCGAACGCGGCGAATGACGGCGGCCAGCGGCACAGGTCGCAGTATGGCGAGCGGGTGATCAATGAGTTCGATGGCCATTGCTTCACCGCCGCATCTCCGCTCCTCGGCTCGACGGACACCAAGGGCGAATACTGGACTGGGATCGGCAATTCGCTGATCGCATCCGGGCGGTACGACAATGTCGTCATTGCGCCGGTGGCCTATTCCGGCTCCGAGGTGGCACGGTGGGCCGATGGCGGCGATATCAACCCCGTACTCGTCGACAGCACGAGGAAGCTTCACGACGCCGGCTACCGCGTGACCAACGTGCTTTGGGTGCAGGGCGAGGCCGATTTCGTACTGGGCACGAGCACGCAGGCCTATGAACAACGCTTTCTGTCGATGGTCGGAACGCTACGTGGGCTTGGCGTCGCAGCGCCCGTCTACATCTCGGTCGCGACCAAATGCCTCGAGCCCCGGAATGGCGGGCTGAAGCAGCATGCCGTGGATAATCCGATCGAGCGGGCGCAGCTCGCCTTGCCGAAGAGCGGCAACGGCATCGTGCAGGGCGTGAACTCGGACGCGCTGCTCAATGGCGACGACCGTTACGACGACTGCCATATCGGCGGTTCGGGCGCCGAGAAGGTTGCGGCTGCATGGCGCGATCTGCTGCTCGCCGGTCCGCAGTTGCAGGCCTCGTCGCAATAAGGGTGCGCAAGGCGCTGGCTTGGTGGGGCCGCTTCAGCGCGCCCCTGATGCGTTCGCGGCGATCGTCAGACGTTGAAGCTGTCGTCGTTGCCGAAGTCGGACTGATCGCCGAAATTGTCGTCGTCGTTATCGTAATCGGCCTGCTGCAGGCCGCTGTCGTCGTTATCGTTGTTATCGGCGACGTTGTTGTCAGCGACCGTGCGGGTGTTGTCGGCCTGCTGGCTACCGCCGTCATTGTTGTAATAGTTGTTGATGACGGTTTCTTCCGTCGGCGCGCTTGACGGCGTGGCGCCCGAGCCGAGGCCGAGCGAGGACATGTGGTTGCCGCTGAAGATGCCGCTCAGCGAATTGGCAAGCAGCATGCCGCCGGCGACACCGGCCGCGGTGCCGAGCGCGCCCTGCAGGAAGCTGCCGCCGGCCGACGGGGCGGACGCCTGCTGGCTCCAGGGGCCGGAGGGTTGCTGCTGCATGCGCGGGGCAGTGTCGAAGCCCTGGTTTTGCTGAATCTGCTGGCGCGGGGCGCTGCCCCATGGGCCGCTTGATGCCGCTTCCGAAGGTGCCGGCTGCTGCCGCTGCTGCGGCGGCTGGCTGCTGCCGAAGATGGAGGAGAGGAAGCCGCCGCCTTGCTCGGCCTTGTGGTTGTCGCTCTGGTCGGATTCCAGCTGGCGGACGCGATCCTCGAGCTCTTTGATGTGATTGGCTGCGGCCTCCAGGCCCTTTTCCTGTACGATCACGGCCTGCGCCAGATAATAGGCCGCATAGGGCTGCTCGCGGATGCTTTGCTCGACCAGCTGTTCGGCATCGCGGTCGCGCGGCGTTGCGGCTGCGGTGCGGACGCGCTCGAAAAGGGCGGTCAGGAGTTGGCGTTCTTCGGGTGACATAGGCTGTCTCCTTTGGCTCTATGCTCGCATGTGGTCTCAAGTGGATCGCTTGAGAAGGACGTAGGAACGGATTGAGACTTTTCAAAGCCTCCACAAGTTACATTTCAGTAAGCCAATGACCCCTAACCATATCTTCACCCGTTCCGTGGCTTGTCTTTTTCACGCATTGTTTTACGCATTGAGTCGCACTATGTGCGGGGAACCCGAATTTACGTGAGAGAGGTTCGAATGAACGACGAAGACCAGGACGACAAGACGAAGGAACTGCCGCTCGGCAAGGAAACGGAGGCGAACCTTTTCAAGTCGCGTTCCATCTTCATCTATGGACCGATCAACCAGGAACTGGCGCAGAAGGTCTGCTCGCAGCTCGTGGCGCTTGCCGCGGCCAGCGACGAGGACATCCGCATCTACGTCAATTCGCCCGGCGGCCACGTCGAGTCCGGCGATTCGATCCACGACATGATCAAGTTCATCAAGCCAAAGGTCTGGATGATCGGAACCGGCTGGGTCGCCTCTGCCGGCGCGCTGATCTATGTCGCCGCGCCCAAGGAGCAGCGCCTTTGCCTGCCCAACACCCGCTTCCTGCTGCACCAACCCTCGGGCGGCACGCGCGGCATGGCGTCCGACATCGAGATCCAGGCACGCGAGATCATCAAGATGAACGAGCGCCTGAACAAGATCATGTCTGCCGCCACCGGCCAGTCTTACGAAAAGATCGCCGCCGACACCGACCGCGACTACTGGCTTTCCGCTGAAGAAGCCAAGGCCTACGGCCTGGTCTCGCGCATCGTGACGTCGCAGAGCGACATCTGATCGGATCGAGATGAGAGCGCCCTCGCTTGCCGGATGGTGGGCGAGGGCGCTTTTTTGTTTTTGTGGGCATTACTTCTCCTCATCCCGGCCTTGAGCCGGGAAGAGTCTTTCGCCGCGCGGACGCGCGTCGGCTGGATTCCCGCCACAAGGGCGAGAATGAGGGAGGTGGGGGGAGGCAACCGGCCCATCTGGCCTTGCGCCCCGGTTTACGATACGGCTGCATGACGCCATTCTTCGCTCCGAGTCCCCCGCATGCTTAAAGACTTCTCCGTGCAGGCCCTGTTCATGGGCGTTCTCACCGCTTTCGTCGGTTTTGCCAGTTCGTTCGCCGTCGTGCTGCACGGGTTGCAGGCGGTCGGCGCTACGGAGGCGCAGGCTGCTTCGGGGTTGATGGCGTTGTCGGTCTCGCTCGGGATTTGCGCGATCGTGCTCAGCGTAACCTCCAGACTGCCGATCAGCATGGCGTGGTCGACGCCGGGTGGGGCGCTGCTGGCGGCGACCGGGGTGGTCGAGGGCGGGTTCAATGCGGCTGTCGGGGCCTTCATCATCTGCGCGCTGCTGATCGTGATCGCCGGGCTGTTCAAGCCGCTCGGGCGAGCGGTGGCGGCGATACCGGCGCCGCTGGCCAATGCGATGCTTGCGGGCGTGCTGATCGGGCTCTGCTTCGCGCCGGTGAAGGCGGTTGGGTTCAATCCGTTGCTCGGGCTGCCGATCGTGCTTGCCTGGATCGTCGTCGGTGCCTTCAAGCGGCTCTGGGCCGTGCCGGCGGCGCTGGCGGCCTTTGTGCTGGTCGTGGTCTTCGGGGTCGATGTGCCCGTGGGCGCGCTCGATACGGTCAAGCGCTCGCTGGTGCCGACGGTCGAATTCGTCGTGCCGGTGTTCAACGTGCCGGCATTCGTGTCGATCGCTTTACCGCTCTTCATCGTCACCATGGCCTCGCAGAACATTCCAGGGATCGCGGTGATGAAGGTCAATGGCTATGAGACCAAGCCGGGGCCGCTCTTTGCCTCCACCGGTTTCTTCTCGCTGCTGTCCGCGCCCTTCGGCGGCCATGCCGTCAATCTTGCGGCGATCACGGCGGCCATGTGCGCCGGGTCGGATGCGCATCCGGATCCGAAGCGGCGCTACTGGGCGGTCATCGTCTGCGGCATCTGCTATCTCATCCTCGGGCCGCTTGCGGGAGCCGTCACCGCATCGGTGGCGCTGGCACCGCCGATCCTGATCCAGGCGGTCGCGGGCCTCGCGCTGGTCGGCGCCTTCTCGGGCTCGGCCATGGCCGCCTTCCAGGCGCCCGATACGCGGGAAGCGGCTGCGATCACTTTCCTGGTGACGGCATCCGGCGTCTCCTTCGGCGGCATTTCCGGCACCTTCTGGGGGCTGCTGGCCGGCGGGCTGATGATGGCGTTGCAGCGATTTGTGAAATCGAGGTAGCATATCGGCCACAATGACGGCGTTTTGTCGCCTCGGGGGTGGTCGATGCGCTTTGTGAACCCGATAGCCTTCGTTCGCGATATAGATCTGTCTCGGGCTTTCTACCGCGATATCGTCGGACTTATCGTGCGTGAGAATTTCGAGCATTTCGTGCTGTTCGATACCGGCTTCGCGATCCATGATGGCAAGGCGCTGGCGCGGACGGTCTGGGGACAGCTACCGGCCGAGACAACGCCTTATGGACGGCGAAACCTGCTATTGTATTTCGAGCACGACGACATCCATGCCGCCTTCTCAGCGATCGGGCCGCAGGTAGAGCTTATCCATCCCCTGGAGCGTCAAGCATGGGGACAGCATGTCTTTCGCTTCTATGATCTTGACGGGCACGCAATCGAGATCGGCGAGCCGATGAATTTTGGAGAAAGCCGTGATGAAGACCATATCGGCTGAAGAACTCGACAGGAAATTCCACGACGGCGAGGATATCAGCGAATATCTCGACTGGACGACGGCGCGCGGGCCGGGCCAGGAACTGACACCTGTTGCCTTCGATCTCACCGTCGATGAGTTGCGTGCATTGGATACCGAGGCGAAGCGGCTTGGGGTATCGCGGCAGGATCTGATTCAGCTTTGGATCGCCGAGCGTCTTTCGTCCGTCGGGCAGCGCTGAATTCGTGCAGCTGGCAAAAAGATGGGCAGGCACTTGCCAGTTTTTCGCGCGGCGGCTATACAGGCCGGCATGAAGAGCACGGGCATCATGATTTCTGAGCAGATTGCACGCGGGCGTATCGCCCTGCGCGACAATACGCGCGCCCTGACCTCGCTTCTTCTCCTCGGCCTTACGCGCGGTTGCCGGGTCCGTTGAGGAGCGCCCGGCGGCCCAAAGCCCGCCGGCCATAGCTCCTCTTCACATATCCCAAAAATCGATCAACCGGACGCTTTGCGCCGGATTCGTCATCGCCAACAGGCAGGCCATGCGCTATGACGCGGCCAGATGACGGGAATAGGAAGAGAAGACATGGACACGAAGACCCGCTCCCACGGCATGCCTGACGCGGCGATGAAGTATCGCCCTTATCCGCAGGTCAACATCCCCGATCGCACATGGCCGACCAAGACGCTGACCAAGGCGCCGATCTGGTGCTCGGTGGACCTGCGCGACGGCAACCAGGCTCTGGTCGACCCGATGGGCCACGACCGCAAGGCGCGGATGTTCCAGCTGCTGCTCGACATGGGCTTCAAGGAAATCGAGATCGGCTTCCCGTCGGCCTCGCAGACCGATTTCGACTTCGCGCGCTGGTGTGTAGAGCAGGGCAATGTGCCCGACGACGTGTCGCTGCAGGTGCTGGTGCAGTGCCGTCCCGAGCTGATCACGCGCACCTTCGAAGCCTTGGAAGGCGCCAACAAGCCGATCGTGCATTTCTACAACTCGACCAGCGAACTGCAGCGCCGCGTGGTTTTCGCCAAGGATGTCAACGGCATCAAGCAGATCGCGGTCGACGCGGCGAAGATGATTTCCGACATGGCGGCCAAGGCCGGCGGCGGCTACCGCTTCGAATATTCGCCGGAGAGCTTTACCGGCACCGAGCTCGAAGTGGCACTGGAGATCTGCAACTCGGTCATCGAGGTGATGAAGCCGACGCCCGACAACAAGCTGATCATCAACCTGCCGTCCACCGTCGAAATGGCGACGCCGAACGTCTATGCCGACCAGATCGAGTGGATGTGCCGCAATCTCGACAACCGCGAGAACCTGATCATCTCGCTGCACCCGCATAACGACCGCGGCACCGGTATCGCCGCCGCCGAGCTGGCCTTGCTGGCGGGCGCCGATCGTGTCGAGGGTACGCTGTTCGGCAATGGCGAGCGCACCGGCAATGTCGACGTCGTGACCATGGCGCTGAACATGTTCACGCAGGGTGTGGATCCCGAGATCGACTGCTCGGATATCGTGCGCATGAAGGACGTGTTCGAGTATTCCAACCAGATGCCGATCGGCGAGCGCCATCCTTATGTCGGCGAACTGGTCTACACGGCGTTTTCCGGCTCGCACCAGGATGCGATCAACAAGGGCATGAAGGCGATCAAGGTCGCCAATCATCCGGTATGGGAAGTGCCTTATCTGCCGATCGATCCGCAGGACGTCGGCCGTAGCTATGAGGCGATCATCCGCATCAACTCGCAGTCCGGCAAGGGTGGCATTGCCTATATCCTGCAGCAGGATTACGGCCTCAACCTGCCCCGCAACCTGCAGGTGGAGTATCGCGAGGAGATCCAGCGGATCACCGACGAAGAGGGCAAGGAGCTGCCGTCGAAGCGGATCTACGACCACTTCATCGAGCGCTACGTGACGCAGCCGAAGGGCCGCATCAAGTTCGTCGATCACCAGACCTTCGCCGATCCCGAACGCAAGGGTGTCCGCGTGGTTTCCGCAGAGATCACCGATAACGGCGTGACGAAGACGATCGAGGGACGCGGCAACGGCCCGATCGACGGCTTCATCAACGCGCTCTCGGAGTATCTCGGGGTCGAGATGGCGGTGCAGGATTACTCCGAGCACTCGCTGCAGCACGGCTCGAACGCCTCGGCCATCTCCTATGTCGAGACGTCCTATCCGGGCGGCAAGCTCTTCGGCGCCGGCATCAGCACCAACATCGTCGGCGCATCGCTGGAAGCGATCGTCTCGGCGGCGAACCGTGTGCTCGACGTGAGGGCCGGCAAGGCCTGAGTTCGGGCTGGCTAGTGGCGGCGAGTTCTTCGCTCGCCGCTCTCAGCAGTGTTGCGACATCCCCATCGTCTCCTCATCCCGGCCTTGTGCCGGGATCCAGCCGACGCGCGTCTGCGCGGCGAGAAGAGTCTTTTGCGATCAAGGACTTGATCGCGCTGGATCCCTGTGACGAGCACAGGGATGAGGGAGGTGAAGGTGAGCGGTTTGCCTGCCGCCGTCGGGCCTTACCTCAAATCGCGGTGGCGATCTGCATGGCGAGCTGGCTGAGCGATGCCTCGGAGGAGGGGCCGATCAGCATGTAGGATGTGCCGGCGTTGTGCCAGGTGACCAGGCCGATCTCGTCGCGGATCGTTTCCTTGAAATCCTCGGCGTCTTCAGGCTGGTTGTCCTTGCGGAAGGCGATGGTGGCGAAGTCGCCGTCGGAGCTGGTGTAGACGAGCTGGCCGACCGGGCGGCCGCCGGCGAGCGTTACGCGGGCGCCTTGGAAGGTCCATCCCTCGGAGACGAGATCGGGGACGCGGAAGGCGACGCCGACGGAGGTGGTGAGCCAGGTGGAAATTTCTTCCGGCTGGGTGGCTGGGACTTCGAAGATATGGCGCGGCTGGCGGGCGAGCAGCCTCTGGTTGGCGAGCATGTCGCCCAGCCATTCCGTCGTTTCGCTCGCCTGCGCGGCATCGACGGCCTGCGCGGTCTGTGCTGCGGTATGGCCGGTGCCGACGATATAGCCGATGCCGCAGCCGGCAATCAGGAGGACGATGGCGACCACCAGCGCCTGAGGGCCCGAAGGCGCGAACTTGAACGGCTGGCGCGACTGGCGCGGCGCGACGGGGGCCTTGGGCGGCTGCACGCTCTTGATCGAGCGCACCAGCGCCAGGGGAACCGGTTCCTTCAGGATATCGTCGAGCCGGCGCTTGCCGAAATCGGCGCCGTTGCGCAGCTTGTCGTAGATCCGCCGCGCGCCGTCGTCGGTTGCCAGGCGCTGTTCCAGCTCGTGCTTCTGCTCGGGTGTCGTCTCGCCATCGAGAAGGGCGGTCAGCTGGGCATCGAGCGGCAGTTTCTTGAAGTCGAGCAAATCAGAACCTGTGGGAATGGTCGTCAGCGAGGCTGGCGAAGTGCAGCTTCGCCTGCGCCAGTTGCGACATGATGAGGGTGGGGGCGACGCCCATGATGTCGCCGGCCTGCTGGTAGCCATGGCCTTCGATCGACACCAGCAGGAAGGCGCTGGCGATGCCCTCGGGCATCTCCGCGATCATCCGGTGGATCGCGTCGGAATCGATGATGGCGGCGCGGTCGCGCGTGGCCGTGCGGATATCGGTGACGTTGGTCTTGTTGACCGCATGCGGCTTGCGCTTGCGGTGGTCCTCGCTCCATTGCTGGCGCATCAGCGTGTAGACCCAGCTGTCGAGCCGGCCTTCGCCCTGCCATTGATTGCTCTTGGCAATCGCCCGCTGACAGCCGGCCTGGACGAGTTCGTCGGCGCCCGCCGCATCACCTGCGAGCGTCATCGCGAACCGCCGCAACCGGGGCAGAAGACCCACTAGATCGCGTCTGATATCGATGGTCGTCACAGGTTGACGCATGGTTTTCCCAAGGTGAATGCCTGGTATCGGGAGCCGTTACGGAGCCGTGACCTGGCGCATGTGCGAATTATATCGTCTCTGTGTCCTTTATGAAACAAATCGCCGCTGCTTCGCAAGCAAAAGGCCACTTATCTCACGGGTTCCCAAAGCTTTTTTCGGGTGATCCCTCGGGCTCAATAGGTCCTGTAGCCGTGGAGCGACTGGAGGAGCGAGCGGTAGGCCCAAGTGTTCTCGCCGCCGCGGTCGCGGATCTCGACCAGCTGCACGCGCGCGCCCTGCTCATCACCCTGTTCCATCAAAGCTTGGCCCATATATGACCGTGCGAGAATATAGTTCCCGTCGGCCTGCAGTGCCTTGCGATAATAGGACATGCCAAGCTCCATCCGGCCGGCCTTGCGGTTGGCGTAGCCCAGATAGTTCAGGATGCGCGGGTCGTTCTGGTCGCGGGCGAGGTTGAGCACGGTGATGGCGTTGTCATACTGGCCGGCATAGGCGAATTCACGCGCAGCCTTGTAGAGATCGTCGTCGTTGAAGGTCTGCTTGTTCGGCGTGACGCATTCCTTCTTCTTCTTGTCCCAGACCTTGCCGTCGGCGCACTTGGTGGTGGTTTCGGTCTTTGGCGGCGGCTTGGTTTCGTCGCTCTCTTCGCCGGCGGCGAAGGCGGGGGCGGAGAAGGTGAGGGCGAGAAGGCCGGCGAGCGCCAGGCCGCGCAGCGTACGGGTCGTGGATGGCATGCAACGTCTCCTCACATCAGATCGCTAATATAAGGAGTGTACGCCTAGATCGGGAAATACCAAGAGGCGATCGGCGCCGATCTGATGGTTTTTCGCCTGAGTTCGCGCAGTGATTCAACTTGCGGCGAAACTGATTCCGGAAACGGCGCTAAAGCCTGAAGATATCGACGCTTTCCGGGTTGATGTCGTCACCCGACGGGCTGAGGCTGAAGCGTTCGCCCTTCAGGCTCCAGGCGCCGGGGGAACCGTCGATGCTGAAGAGATTGTAGGCGGCCGGTGGCTTCGAACCGCCGGGGCCCTGCGAGCCAGAGGCGATGCCGACGACAGGAACCGGTCCCGTCTGGCCGCGCAGCCAGTGCACCGTGTTGAGGTGGGTGTGTCCATGCAGCACGAGCTCTGCGCCGCCGGTGGAGATGACGGCGGCGAAACGGCGGATGCCGATCATGCGCTTGTGGAAGGATGTGGCGCCACGGATCGGCGGATGGTGGATCATGACGACGCGAAACAAGCCTGCTTCGCCGGCGGCGCGCAGCATGTTCACCGTCTCGCGGGCCTGCCTTTCGCCGAAGAAACCGCTGGCGGCGAAGGGGGGCGTTGCCACCGCCGTCGAGCAGCCGACGATCGCGACTTTTCCGCGAATGCGCAAATAGGGGAAGATGTGCTTGTTTTCCTGCCATTCGGCAGGGGCGAGGTCGCCGCGCACGTTATCGTACCAAGCGCGCATCGACTTTTCGTAGGCGCCGGGCACGTAGGCGTCGTGATTGCCGGGCACGACGGAGTAATCCCTGGGATCGCCGAGTTCGCGCAGCCAGCCGGCCGCGGCGCGGATTTCAAGCCCGCTTGCGAGATTGACGAGATCGCCCGTGATCGCCATGTGATCCGGCTGCTTTTCTCTTATATCGTCGAGCAGCAGATCCAGCGTGCCGCCGAAAAGGTGCTTGCGCCGATTGCGATGCCAGTTCACAAAGCCGGTGATACGCTTGGAAAAGAGTTCACGGAAAGAGATGTGGGGCAGCGGCCCGAGATGGACGTCTGAAATGTGCGCGAGCTTGAACATGGGTGCACACATAGCTCACGGCAGCCGTATTTCAAACACATCTCCTCGCACATCTGCTTGAACGGATTGATGGAATTGGAAGACGCGTGAAAGAAATCCGCCACTGGCAATCGCGCCTGATGATGCGCGTGGTGCATATCTACTTCGCCTTCGCGCGCGGAATGACCATGGGCGTGCGCGCCGCCTGCTTCGATGACAGGGGCTACGTGTTTCTCGTGCGGCACAGCTACGTGCCCGGCTGGCACATGCCGGGTGGCGGTATCGAGCGCAACGAGACGGCCGAGGACGCGCTCGTCAAGGAGCTGCGCGAGGAGGGCAATCTCGTGATTGTCGGGCGGCCGGAGCTCGTTCAGGTCTATCTCAATACCTCGGCCACGCGGCGCGACCATGTCGTGTTCTATCGCGCCAAGGTCGAGCAGACGGCGCCGCGACTGCCGGACCGCGAGATCGTCGAATGCGGCTTCTTCGCGCTCGACGCGTTGCCGGAGGGGACAACGGCGTCGACGCACCGTCGTCTTGCTGAGATCGCCGGAGAGCGGCAGCCCGACCAGGTCTGGTAGGCCGGGCGGCTTAGCTTGCGTTCAGGCTGCGGCGCGTTCGCCGCGGCCGTGCGGGCGGTCGAGGTCCAGTTCCGGGCCGACAGGGACGATACCGGTCGGGTTGATCGTCTTGTGGCTGCGGTAATAGTGATCCTTGATGTGGCGGAAGTCGACCGTCTCCTTGATCCCCGTTGTCTGGTAGAGATCGCGCAGATAGGCCGAGAGGTTCGGGTAATCGGCGATGCGGCGGATGTTGCACTTGAAGTGGCCGACATAGACCGGGTCGAACCGTACCAGCGTGGTGAAGAGCCGCCAGTCTGCCTCGGTCAGCCGGTCGCCAAACAGATAACGGCCCTTGCCGAGGCGGTCTTCCAGCATGTCGAGCGTTTCGAAGAGCTTGAGCACGCTTTCCGAATAGGCGTCCTGGGCGGTGGCGAAACCAGCCTTGTAGACGCCGTTGTTGACGGTGTCATAGATGAGCGCGTTCAGATCGTCGATCTCGGCGCTGAGGTCTTGCGGATAGAAATCGGTGGTCGAGCCGGTCAGCGCGTCGAAGGCGCTGTTGAACATGCGGATGATCTCGGCGGATTCATTGCTGACGATGGTGTTGGTCTTCTTGTCCCACAGGACGGGTACGGTGACACGGCCGGAATAGTGCGGATCGGCTTTCACATAGATGTCGGAGAGCGCCTTGGCGCCGAAGAGCGGATCGCCGGTGGCGCCGTCGCCGACCTTGAATTCCCAGCCCTTTTCCAGCATCAGCGGATCAACGACGGAGACCGAGATCAGGTCTTCCAGCCGCTTCAGCTTGCGGAAGATCAGCGTGCGGTGCGCCCAAGGACAGGCGAGCGAGACATAGAGATGATAGCGCCCGGCCTCGGCCTTGAAGCCTTCCTTGCCCGACGGACCGGCGCTGCCATCCGGCGTGATCCAGTTGCGGAACTGCGAGGCGGCGCGCTTGAAGTGACCCTTGGTCTCCTTCGTATCGTACCAGACGTCCTGCCAGACGCCGTCGACCAGCATACCCATTGTGTCACTCCTTCGATCTTTCGTTGCCCGTTAGATATCGCGCTTGGGCGGATTTTGCAGTGGGGCAAAGATTGAACAGTGCGTCACGCGCTGATTGCGCTCGGCGGTGCGATTGCTACTTGACGCTCAAGGCGGCGATCAGCGCGCGCAGCGCCGGCGGCGATTGGCGGCGGCTCGGGTGGTAGAGGTGGAAGCCGGGGAAGGGCGGGCACCAGTCGTCGAGCATCTGCACCAGAGCGCCCGACGCGATCTCGTCGGCCACGTCGTGCTCCATCAGATAGCCGAGCCCGACGCCGGCGCGCACCGCGGCTGCCGGAAGTTCGCCATCATTGACGATAAGCGGGCCGCTGGTGCGGATATTGATCTCCTTGCCGTCTTTTTCGAACTCCCAGGGAAGCAGCCCGCCCGAGGTCGTCAGCCGGTAGCCGATGCAGGCGTGGCGTTCGAGATCATAAGGCGTTTCCGGCGGCGGGATGCGGGCGAAATAGGAGGGCGTGCCGACGACGACGGTGCGCAGCTCCGGCCCGACCCGCACCGCGATCATGTCCTTGTCCACCGTCTCGCCGAGGCGGATGCCGGCGTCGAAGCCTGAAGCGACGATATCGGTCAACCCGTCCTGGATGATCACCTCGACGTTGATATCGGGATGGGCGAGCAGGAAGGCGGGGAGCTTCGGCACCAGCACCATTCTGGCGGCATAGGCGAAGGTGGTGATGCGGACGGTGCCGGAGGGGTTGTCGCGCCATTCGGCCAGTGCGTCGAGGCCGCCTTCGATATCCGACAGCGCCGGGTTGAGCGATTGCAGAAGCCGCTCTCCGGCCTCAGTCGGCGCGACGCTGCGGGTGGTGCGGGCAAGCAGGCGGACGCCCAATCTTTCCTCCAGGCCGCGCATCGCGTGGCTGAGTGCTGAGGGCGACATGCCGAGGACGGCGGCTGCGCGCGTAAAACTACGCTCGCGGGCGACGGCGGCGAAGGCGAGGAGATCGTTGAGTGTTCCGCGTTCCATTCATGCATTCTGCTCACAAGTTCATGCGGCGGGCAACCGCTAATCCTATGGCTTGTACCGGCCTAAATGGAGGGGTGTGAACAAGGAGCACGGATATGGACCTTACCAGCTATCGCACCCTCGGCCGCTCGGGACTGATCGTCAGCCCGCTGGCGCTCGGCACCATGACCTTCGGCGCCGGGCGATGGGGCGCCAATGAGCAGACCTCGCGTGCGCTGTTCGACGCCTATGTCGATGCCGGCGGCAATTTCATCGACACCGCTGACATCTATTCGGCGGGGAAAAGCGAGGAGATGCTCGGTGCGTTTCTCTCCGACAGCGGGCAGCGCGACCGGCTGGTGGTGGCGACCAAATCGGGATTTCCGCGCGGCGCGGGCACGCCGCTCTGGGGCGGCAACGGGGCGAAGAACATCCGCCTCGGCATCGAGGGCTCGCTGAAGAAGCTGCGCACCGACTATATCGACATGTACTGGATGCATGTGTGGGACCAGACGACGCCGGCCGATGAAGTGTTGCAGACGCTTTCCGATGCCGTGCGCGCCGGAAAGATCCTGCACTACGGCTTTTCCAACACGCCGGCCTGGTATGTGGCGCGGATCGCGACGCTTGCCGAAGCGCACGGACTGCCGAAGCCGATCGGCCTGCAATATGCCTATTCGCTGATCGATCGTGGCGTCGAGCTCGACCTCATGCCTGCCGGCGCCGAATTCGGGCTTGGCATGGTGCCCTGGAGTCCGCTTGCGGCGGGTCTTTTGACCGGCAAATACGGCCGCGAGATGCTGGCCGAGGCCGGGCGCGCCACCGCCTTGCCGGACAAGACCTCGGAGACATCGGAAAGCGGCAGCAATGGCCGGCTGAACGGTGACAATCCTTTCGGCGGCATGCTGTTTACCGAGCGCAATTTCGATGTGGTCGATGTGGTGACATCAGTCGCGGAAGAGATAGGCCGGTCGGCAGCCGAGGTGGCGCTTGCCTGGGTGGCGCGGCGCGCCGGCGTCTCCTCGGTGCTGATCGGCGCCAGCCGCGTGGAGCAGCTGCAACAGAATATCGCTTCGCTGGATGTTGATCTCGACGGGGCGATGCTGGAGAGGCTGGAGCAGGCAAGCGCGCTGCCGCTGCTCAACCCCTATTTCATCTTCCAGATGCCGACCAGCCGGCTGTTCGGCGGACAGACGGTCGAGCGCTGGCCGAGGGGATGATTGCGCCCGCCCTCGGCCCTTGCTCGAGCGCAACATAGGGCAGGCTGGTCGCGATTGGCAGGTTCAAGACGCGATCAGCCATCCGTCGAGATGGTCAGGGCTTTCCACTCCTCGATCTCCTGCTGCAGCTCGCGAACGCGCTCCGATACGAGCTTCAGGGCATCGCTGCCGAGCAGGAGTTGGGGCGGCGGTGCGTCGGCCTCGATCAAAGTGAGGACGGCTGCGGCAAGCTTGTCGGGGTCACCCAGTTGCTTGCCGCTCTTTTCCTGCCGGGCGCTGCGGATCGGGTCGAAGATGGCGTCGTAGTCGGCGATGGATCTCTCCGTCCTCACCATGGAGCGTCCGGCCCAATCGGTTCTGAAGGAGCCGGGGCAAAGGGCGGTGACATGGACGCCGAAGGGCGCCATCTCGGCGCGCATCACCGCCGATATGCTCTGCAGCGCGAACTTGCTGCCGCAGTAGTAGGCGATGCCGGGCATGGTGATCATGCCGCCCATCGAGGTGACATTGACGATGAAACCCCGGCGGCGCTCGCGAAAGCGGGGGAGGAAGGCCTTGGCGACCGCGACGGCGCCAAAGACGTTGACTTCGAACTGGCGGCGCATCTCTTCGATCGGCGATTCCTCAAGCACCCCTTCATGGCCGTAGCCGGCGTTGTTGATGAGGACATCGACCGGGCCGTGATCGTCTTCAGCCTTTTCCACGACATCGGGGATGCGGTCGAAATCGGTGACGTCGCAAAGCGTGGTGATGGCGCCGGGCAGCGCTTCGGCAAGGGTTTGGCGCGAGGCCTCGGAGCGGACGGCGCCGATGACTTTGTGGCCCATTTTCACGGCGCGAGCAGCGATGGCGAGGCCGAAGCCGGAATTGGCGCCGGTGATGAATATGGTCTTGCGTGACATGATCAGCAGGTCTCCTTGATATTGAGCGGATTGATAAATACTCTTGGAGACAAGCTGTTTCGATTGCGGATTGTCTGAGTATGTTGCCAAATCCTATCAAGGTGGACCATGTCGGCTCGGCGCGCCGCAGGCTGGTGGAGCTTGCCGCGGCGCTTGCTCCCGCGCAGGGGTATAACCTGACAGCGTTGTCTTCGGTGCGCCTGCTGCGGACGGAGGCCGTGCTTCACGACATCCCCGTGCTCTACAAGCCGGGTGCCGTTTTCGTGTTGCAGGGAAGCAAGCAGGGCATGCTCGAAGGGGAGGTCTATCTCTACGACGAGGACCACTATCTGGCGGTGTCGATCCCCGTTCCCTTCCGGATGCGGTCGATCGCCAGCCCCGAGCGCCCGCTGCTTGCCGTCTATGTCGATTTCGACATGCAGATGGCGGCCGAGATTGCCATGCAGCTCGAGGCGCATGGTGGATTGGCGGAGGAGAAGCCGCGCGGCCTTGTGTCAAGCAGGATGTCAGCCGACATCGAGGACGTGTTGCTGCGTCTTCTGACGGCACTCAGAAAACCCACCGATGTGACTGTTCTCGGCGATGGGCTTATGCGGGAATTGCATTACCGGGTGCTGATGGGGCCACAGGGCGGGGCGATGATTGCCGCCCTGCAGCGGCAGGGTTCGTCCGGCAAAGTGGTGCAGAGCCTGGGCTGGCTGCGGGAGAATTACGGCGCTGAGATCTCGATCGCCGATCTGGCGAAGCAAGTGGGCATGAGCATTCCCTCCTATCATCTTCGCTTCAAGGAACTGACGGGCAGCAGCCCGATGCAATATGTGAAGGCCATGCGGCTTCACGAGGCGCGGCTGATGATCGCCCGCCACAGCAGCACGATCGCGGAGATCGCGGTCTCGGTCGGCTATGCGAGCCCGGCGCAGTTCAGCCGCGACTTCAAGCGGCATTTCGGGCGGACCGCATCGGAGGAGGCTAAGTGGATGCGCCATCACCTCGGTGAAATCGTCTGAGTTTCACTCCGGGGCGGGGGCGGCAATCTTTTCCCATAGACGACCGATTTTTTTCCTGCTATCCGCCTTTTCACGATTTCAGGAACCCGATTTGATGTCCGCATCCAGAACCCTGCGACGACGCTGATGCTCCCGAACGCCCAAGGGCGTGCTCGAGAACCCATCATTTTGTCTATCCGGTTTCTGTCTCTTCATGCACAAGCACGATCTGGTCTACCTCACTGAGGACGCGTCGCACGACGCCGCTATCGAACACATCAACGAAGAAGCTTTCGGCCCCGGCCGGCACACCCGCGCCGCCGCCCGCATTCGCGAGCAGGGGCCGCATGATCTGTCGCTCTCCTTCATCTGCGCCGATGACGGCGAGACGATCGCATCCGTCCGCATGACACCCGTGATGGCCGGCGACGTGCCCGGCCATCTGCTCGGCCCTCTTGCCGTTCGCCCTTCACACAAGAACCGCGGCATCGGCCGGGAACTGGTGCGGATCGCGGTGGAAGCGGCCAAGCGTAAGGGCTCCGAGGCCGTCATCCTCGTCGGCGATCCGCCCTATTACGGGCCGCTCGGCTTCGAGAAAGTCGCCTATAACGCGCTGACCTTTCCGGGACCGGTCGATCCGGGCCGGGTGCTTGTCGTGCCGCTCGGCGAGGACGTGCATGGCCGGCTGAAGGGCACGATCGGCTGGCGCAAATAGGCCATCTGTTCTATTGAGCTATAACGAGGGCTGCGCTTCGCGTGGTCTTTCAGATGCTTGAGGGGGAGAAGGCATGGGTCGCATTTCAATCGATGAGGCGCTTGATCGCGCGGGGACCGGACCGTTTCAACGGCGGCTTCTCGGCATTTTCGGTCTCGTCTGGACGGCGGATGCGATGCAGGTGCTGGCCGTCGGCTTCACCGCCGCCTCGATCGCCGCGAGCTTCGGGCTGACGGTGCCGCAGGCGCTGCAGACAGGCACGCTGTTCTTCCTTGGCATGCTCATCGGCGCCTATGCCTTCGGCCGGCTGGCCGACAAGGTCGGGCGGCGAAACGTGCTGTTGCTCACTGTTGCCTGCGATGCGGTGTTCGGGGCGCTGTCGGTCTTCGCGCCGAGTTTCACCATCCTGCTTGTCCTGCGCTTTCTGACCGGCATCGCCGTCGGCGGCACGCTGCCGGTGGATTACGCGATGATGGCGGAGTTCCTGCCGTCGAAAAGCCGTGGCCGCTGGCTGGTGGCGCTTGAGGGTTTCTGGGCGATCGGAACGCTAATCGTGGCACTTGCGGCATGGGCTGCCAGTGTCGCGGGCGTTCAGGACGCCTGGCGCTACATCTTCGCGGTGACGGCGGTGCCTGCCATTCTCGGGCTCGGCCTGCGCCTGTTCGTGCCGGAATCGCCGCTCTATCTCTTGCGCGGCGGTCGCGGCGCGGAGGCGAAGACGACGATCAACCGGGTGCTTGCTGCGAACGGCAAGCCTGTTCTCGGCGCCGAGGACGAGCTGGTGTCGCCGTCGCACGCGGCCTCCGAAGGCGTGTTTTCGGGCGCGCTTCGCCGCCGCACTGTCATGATTTTGGCGATCTGGTTCCTGGTGTCGGTCTCCTATTACGGCGTCTTCACCTGGATGCCGGCGAAGCTTGCGGGCGATGGCTTCGGCTTCGTCAGAGGTTACGGCTTCCTGGTTTTCGTGGCGCTGGCGCAGATCCCCGGCTATGCGCTCGCCGCCTATGGCGTCGAGGCCTGGGGCCGCAAGCCGACGCTGATCGGCTTCTGCCTGCTGTCGGCGGCGGGCTGCCTGCTGTTCGTCATCTCCAGCGTCGATATCATGGTCGGTGCGTCGCTGCTGATCATGAGCTTCGCACTGCTCGGAACATGGGGCGCGCTCTATGCCTATACGCCGGAGCTCTACCCGACCGCGGTACGGGCGACCGGCATGGGTACGGCGGGTGCCGTCGCCAGGCTCGGCGGCCTTCTCGCACCGTCGCTGATGGCGCTGGTCGTCTCCGAAGGGCTCGGCGTTGCGATCGGCCTCTTCGCCGGTTTCCTCGTCGTCTCGGCCCTGGCGGCGGTGGCGATCGATTCGGAGACGCGGCAGGCGTCAATCGCCTAAGGGGGATTTTCAGGTTTCAGGCGTCAGCGCCTTGCGCAGAAACGTCCGTGTGCGGCCCTTCGGGAATTCCGGCAGTTCGCCGAAGATTTCGTATCCCTGTTTCAGATAGGCCTTGAGCGCCGTTGGGCTGAAGGTGTCGATCCAGGCGCCGTGGCAGCCGCGATTGGCGGCTTCCTCTTCGGCCATCGACAGCAGGCGGCCGGCGAGGCCGGTGCCGCGCTGGTTTTCGGGGATGAAGAGCAGCTGGGTGAAGAGCCAGCCCCAGGCGGTGTAGCCGGAGAGGCCGCCTATCACCGCTCCGTCCTCGTCGCGGATGAGCACCGCCAGCGTCTGGCGATCGGCTGGGCCGACGTCGGCGTGGTTGAAGGCGGTGAGGGTCTCGCCGATGACCGCGAGGTCATCGGGGGAGGGTGTGGCGGTCAGTTCGAGTTGTGGCATTGGGTCAGCGGCCCTCGCGCCACCACATGGCGCCGAAGGCGAGAAGCAGGATACCGACGCCGGCGAAGCCCGCGAAGAGCGGCAGCGTGTTGATGCCTTTCAGCACGGTCTCGTTGGTCAGGCGGATCTGCATGCGATCGTCGTCGGCAACGCGGATCTGGCCGCGCACCGGCAGGATCGGCGGTATCTCGACATTGCCGTCGGTATCCGAGACGCGGGCGACGAGGCCCCTGGTCTTGTCCGATATCGGCTTCAGCACGTCAGGTGTGGAGATCATCGCCTTGAACTCCGGCGCATCGACGGCGCCGACATGCACGAGCGTGCTCATCTCGCCGTTGCGGATCTCGAAGAGGCCGATTTCGTCCATCCGCTTCTCGGCCTTGAAGAGGCCGGGCTCGGACTGGACGAGCGGCAGCGTCTCGGTCTTGCCGGAGGGGTAGCGCACGGTGGCGTTGCCGGGATTGTCGCCGATGGTCTGGCGGGTGATCTCGAGCGTGCGGCCGGAAGCGCGGGCGGTCAGCGCTTCTTCTTCCAGCGCCGGTTCCTTCATCAGCCAGTGGGCGACGCGGCGATAGAGCGAGACGTGCGGGCCGCCGCCTTCGAAGCCACGGGCCCAGAGCCAACCCTGGTCGGAGAGGAGCATGGCGACGCGGCCCTGGCCGGCGCGGTTCAGCACCAGGAGCGGATTGTTGTCGGCGCCGACCATGACGGTCTCGCCCTGTGGCGGCTCGACGCCGACCGAGCGGAACCAGCGGCCCCAATGCGGCGGTTCATCGTTGGAGCCATCGAGGCCGCGGGTGACAGGGTGCTTCTTGCCCTCGTCGGAGAGGCGCGGATAGAAGGCCTTTTCGACCATCTGGCCGGTCGGGGCGGCGGGGAGAACCGAGGATAGCGGCGTCAGCGCGATCGAATCCGGGCCGGCATGCTCGGGACCTGCGGCGATCAGCAGCGCGCCGCCGTTTTCGACATATTGGGCGATGTAATCGTAATAGAGGATCGGCAGCACGCCGCGATGCTGGTAACGGTCGAAGATGATCAGGTCGAAGTCCTTGATCTTGTCGACGAAGAGCTCGCGGGTCGGAAATGCGATCAGCGACAGCTCGTTGATCGGCGTGCCGTCCTGCTTTTCCGGCGGGCGCAGGATGGTGAAGTGCACGAGATCGACGGAGGCGTCGGATTTCAACAGGTTGCGCCAGGCGCGCTCGCCTGCATGCGGCTCGCCGGAGACCAGCAGCACGCGCAGGTTCTCGCGGATGCCGTCGATGACGTGGACGGCGCGGTTGTTGGCTTGCGTGACTTCGCCGGGAAGGGCGGCGACGGAAAATTCCAGCACGTTGCTGCCGCCGCGCTCGACCTTGAAGGAGAAGGGCGTATCGCGGCCGGGCGTTGCCTGCAGCGTGGCGATCTCGTTGCCGTTGAGCTTCACCGTCACGTCGGCGGTGCCGCCGGGGCTCGGGCCGTCGTCGAAGACGCGCAGCACCAGTTGCTGCTCCTCGTTGACGATGCCGAAGCGCGGCGCCTTGATGACCTCGATGCGGCGGTCGAATTCGTTGGCCTTGCCGGTGATCAGCCCATGGATCGGGGCGTCGAAGCCGAGCGCCTGGTTGACGCCAGGCACGTCGTGGATCTGGCCGTCGGTGAGCATGATGGCGCCGCCGATGCGGGCGGGCGGCACGTCTGCGACGGCGGCAGACAGCGCGTTGAAGAGGCGCGTCGAGGGGGCGTCGGAATCTTCCGGCTCGGTGGCATCGACATAGCGCGGCTCGACATTCGGGAAGCGGGCGAGGCGGTCCTTCAGCGCGGCAAGCGCGTCGTCGGTCATCTTGATGCGCTCGGGCGTCTGCTGGCTCTGGCTGCGGTCGACGATAACAGGAACGACGGTCGAGAGCTGCTCGCGGTCCTCCTGCATCAGCAGCGGGTTGGCGAGCGCTGCCAATAGCGCCAGCGCCGCGACGGTGCGGATCCAGGCGCCGCGTACGCCCCTGAAGATGGCGAGCGCGGCGATGGCGACGACGATGACGGTCAGGCCGGCAAGCAGCGGCCAGGGGATGAAGGGCGCGAAATCAACCGTCATGTCATTGTCCCAGCCGTTCGAGGAGGGCGGGGATGTGGACCTGGTCGGTCTTGTAGTTGCCTGTGAGCATATACATCATGATGTTGACGCCGCTGCGGTAGGCGTATTCGCGCTGCGCCTCGTCAGGGGGCACGGTCGGAAGAAGCGGGACGCCATTGTCGTCCACGGCCCATGCGCCGGCGAAATCATTGCCCGTGATCAGGATCGGCGAGACGCCGTCGGCGGTTGCCGCCGACTTGGCGTTGTTGGAGCGATTGTCCTGGCGCGCCTCGATCCAGAGCGGGCTGCCGGCATAGCGGCCGGGGAAGCTCGACAGAAGATAGAAGGACTTTGTCAGCACGTGGTCGGAGGGGACAGGCTCCAGCGGCGGGATGTCGAGATTGGCGAGGATCTGCTGCAGGCGCTCGCCATTCGCGCTGCTGCCGCCGCTGTTGTCGAGCGCGCTGAACTGGTCGCGGGTGTCGAAGAGCACGGTGCCGCCGGCACGCATATAGGCGTCGATGCGGTTGATCGAGGCGGCCGACGGCATGGGCGCGGTGGCGGAAATCGGCCAGTAGATGATCGGATAGAAGGAGAGCTCGTCCTTTGTCAGGTCGAGGCCTACAGGAGCGGCGGGTTCGAGCGTGGTGCGGAAGGTGAGATATTCCGTCAGGCCCTCGAGGCCGCGCTCGGAGATGCGATCGACTTCGGCCTCGCCGGTGACGACGTAGGCGAGGTGGGTGTTGTCGAGCCGCTGGAAGATCTGCTCGTCGCCGGGCTTGCTGTCGTCGGCGCGCGACTGGCCGGGCTGCACCAGGAAGGCGGCGCTGACGGCGACCGCGATCATCGCCGCCGTGCGGGCTGCCGGGCGCAGGCGCGAGAAGGCGCCGCTCATGAACATGACGATCAGGCTGTCCGCAAGCAGGAGCAGGAAGGCGATGAGGAAGAGCGAGGGCTTGGCCGACCACGTCTCGCCGCCGATCAGGCCTTCGCGCACCAGCGTCACGCCCGAGGCATCGATGGGTTTGAGTTCGGCGTTTGCGGGCAGGACGTTCAAGGCGGTGAACCCTTCCTCGGAGCCATAGAGGCCCGGCGGATTTTCGAAGCTGGCCACAGGGGCAGCCTTGGCGTTGGGGATCAGCGGACGCGCGGCGCCGGTCTCGGTGGTGAGCGCGCCCTTGGCGGTCAGCAGCCGGAAGGGCGGCAGCGCTTCGGCGGTGGTGGCGCCGCCGGATTGCGAGGTGACGCCGCCGGAGCGCGACAGTTGCACGAGGCGGCGCAGCATCTCGACGAAATTGCCCGAGATCGGCAGGTCGGACCATGTGGCCTCGGCGCTGACGTGGAAGAGCACGATGCGGCCTGATGTCATCGGCTTCATCGTTACCAGCGGCGTGCCGTCGGCAAGGCTAGCCCAGGTGCGTTCGGCCAGATCCGGCGTCGGCTCGGCCAGCACCTGGCGCTTTACCGTGACGTCGGTCGGGCGCGCCATGCCGGCGAAGGGGCCGAAATTGGGGAACTCTGCCAGCTGCTGCGGCTCGGCCCAGGAGAGCGCGCCGCCGAGCGCGCGTTCGCCCTGACGCAGCGTCACCGGCACCAGCGGATCGTCGGCAGGGGCGGCGGCCAGACGCGGGCCGGCGAAGCGGATGAGCGTGCCGCCATTGTTGATCCAGCGCTGCAGCGGATCATAGGTCTCCTGCGGCAGGCGGCCGATATCGGCCATGACGATGACCGAAGGGTTCTGCGCCAGCAGGTCGGGAATGGAGGTGGCGAGATCGGGCGCGTTCGGCTCGATCAGGTCGGCATAAGGCTGCAATGCGCGCTGGATGTAATAGAGCGGCGAGAGCAGCGGCTGGAAGCTGTCGCTGGCCTCGCCCGACAGAAGGACGACGCGGCGGCGCTTGAAGCCGTCATCGAGAAGGTGGACGGCGCCGGCCGTTGCGTGGTTGTCGATGCTGAGCCGCGCGAAGTCGTTGCGCATCTCGAAGGGGGCGGTGATCGAGCCTGAAGCCACTGACTGGCCGGGCTGGAAGGAGACGGAGCCTGAGGCGATGGCGCGGCCCTGCGCGTCCTGGGCTGTCAGCGGCAGGGTGGCGGCCGAGGCGCCGTCGAGGCGGGTCGCGGTGACGGTCATGGCGTCGGCGGCGTTGTTGGCGCCTGTAATTGCCACCGTTTGCGCGGCGTCGCCGGCGATCAGGCGCAGTTGGCCGGGTTGCAGGTCGGAGAGTTGGCGCACGGTCGCGTCGTTGTCGTTGGCTGCTGCGCCGTCGGTCAAAAAGGCGAGCGTGCCGGGATGCACGCCGTTCAGCGCCGCGCGCAGCGCCTCGAAGGCGCGCTGGCGGTCGGGGACGAGCGGCTGCGGCTCGGCGGCGCGCAGTTTTTCGCGGGCGACGGCGGCGGTGCCGGCGACGGCATCGTTGCTGGTATCGGCGGTAAAGGCGATAGCGACGGGCAGGCCGGCGCTATCGGCGTCGTCGATCAGCGCCTCGGCAGTCTGAACGCGGCGTTCCCAGTCGGGCGCGGTTGCCCAGCCATTATCGACGAAGAGCACGAGCGGGCCGCCCGCGGCGATCGAGCTGGTGCGCGGGTTGAAGACCGGATCGGCGATGGCGAGGATGACGGCGGCGGCGAGCAACATGCGCAGCAGCGTCAGCCACCAGGGGCTTTGGGCCGGCGTTTCCTCGCGCTTCAGCACTGTGGCGAGGATGCGCAGCGGCGGGAAGACTTCCGTCTTCGGGCGCGGCGGGGTCAGGCGCAGCAGCCACCAGATGACGGGAAGCGCCACGAGGGCGCCGAGAATGGCCGGATAGGCAAAGGCGAAGGGAAGCGCGTTCACAGCTGGCCTCCATGCGTTGCTTTCCCGGGCATTCCGGAGAGATGCATGTGGACGGCGACCAGCGCCTCGGAGGCGAGGTGATCGGTGCGATGGCTGATGAAGGTCCAGCCGAGGTGGCGCAGGCTCTGGCCAAGACCGTCGCGGCGGCCGAGATAGGCGCGCGTATAGGCGTCGCGAATGTTTTCGGCGCGGCCGGAGGTGAGCTTCAAGCCGGTCTCGGGATCGGTGAACTCGGTACGGCCAGTATAGGGAAACAACTCCTCGGCGGGATCGGCCACCTCGATGACGTGGCCGCGCAGGCCGCGACGGGCGAGCGGGCCAATGCGGGCCATCACGGCCTCGGCATCATCGAGGAAATCGCCGATCAGCACGAGGTCGCTCGAGCCGCGGATCATGGCGGTATCCGGCAGGCCGCCGGTGAGCGGCGCGTGCATCAGGGCGACGGCAAGGCGTTCGGCGGCGTTGCGGGCGGAGATCGGTTCCATCACGCCGGGGCAACCGACGCGTTCGCCGGAGCGGGCGAGGATTTCGGCGAGTGCCAGCATGATGACGAACGCGCGGCTTTCCTTGGAGACGCTGCCGAAGGTGGACTTGTACATCATCGACGGCGACATGTCGGCCCAGAGCCAGATCGTGTGGGCGGCTTCCCATTCGCGGTCGCGGATATAGGTGTGGTCGTCGCGGGCCGAGCGGCGCCAGTCGATGCGCGCCAGGCTCTCGCCTTCGCTATAGGGCCGGAATTGCCAGAAATTCTCGCCGATCCCACGCTTGCGGCGGCCATGCCAGCCGGCGATCACGGTGTTGGCGATCCGCTTGGCCTCGACGAGGCAATCCGGCAGCAGGCTGGCGCGCTGCCTTGCACGTGCAAGGGCATCGCTGCCTGGGGTCGGAGTGACGGTCTGTCCGATCGATGCCACGCGTGAGGCTTCCTTCCTGAGCTTAGCCCTTGGCCTGCTTCACCAGCCCGGCGATGACGTCGCGCACCGACATGCCTTCGGCGCGGGCGGCGAAGGTCAGCGCCATGCGGTGCTGCAGCACGGGTTCGGCCAGCGCGTGGACATCGTCGAGCGACGGGGCGAGGCGGCCTTCATAGAGCGCGCGGGCGCGGGCGCAGAGCATCATTGCCTGGCCGGCGCGCGGGCCGGGGCCCCAGGCGACGTTCTTGTCGGTTGCGGCGTTGCCCTGGCCGGGGCGAGCGGAACGGACGAGCGCCAGGATGCCGTCGACCACCTTGTCGCTGACGGGCATCTGACGGATCAGCGTCTGGATCTCGATCAGGCGCTCGGCACTGAGCGCGGCCTGCGGCTTGGTTTCGGCAAGGCCGGTGGTGTCGAGCAGGATTTGCCGTTCGGCGGCGAGTTCGGGGTAGTTGACGTCGACCTGCATGAGGAAGCGGTCGAGCTGTGCCTCGGGAAGCGGATAGGTGCCTTCCTGCTCCAGCGGGTTCTGGGTGGCGAGCACGTGGAAGGGCGTCGGCAGGTCGTAGCGCTGGCCGGCGACGGTGATGTGGTACTCCTGCATCGCCTGCAGCAACGCCGACTGGGTGCGCGGCGAGGCGCGGTTGATTTCGTCGGCCATCAGGAGCTGAGCGAAGACCGGACCCTTGACGAAGCGGAAGGAGCGGCGGCCGGTCTCGTCCTGGTCCATCACTTCGGAGCCGAGGATATCGGACGGCATCAGGTCGGGCGTGAACTGGATGCGGTTGGCGCCGAGGCCGAGCACTTCGCCGAGCGTGGTGACCAGCTTGGTCTTGGCAAGACCGGGGACGCCGACCAGCAGGGCGTGGCCGCCCGAGAGAACGGCGAGCAGCGTGTTTTCGACGACGCTCTCCTGGCCGAAGATCACCTTGGCGACCTCGCTCCTCACTGTGGCGATATCGGCAAGCGCTTTTTCTGCTGCGGCGACGATCGCCTTTTCATCGAGGGGGGCTTCGGTCTTCATCATACCCATCAGGCATCTCTCCAGCGGCTGATCTCATTCGTCGCGAATCGTCGGACTTTTACACGTGTGCCTCATACCCGATAGAGTTATGAAGATGTTGCGGGCTGACAAGTTCGTTTCGAATGACTATCTCGTGACATTCCTGCGTTAAGTGCAAACAGAGACGGAACAATGGCAACCGAAGAGATCAAGGCAGCGACCGATGCCGCGGATCTGGCCGCGCTGATTTCGCGCGCCGCGGGTGATGGTGGCGATGCAAAACGCGGTCTTCCGCCCGTCGAGAAATGGAATCCGCCGTTCTGTGGCGATATCGACATGGAGATCCGCGCCGACGGGACGTGGTTCTACATGGGGACGCCGATCGGCCGGGCGCCGCTGGTGCGGCTGTTTTCCACGGTTCTGCGCAAGGATGAGGATGGCAAGACATACCTCGTAACTCCTGTGGAAAAAGTCGGTATCCGGATCGTCGATGCGCCGTTCCTCGCTGTCGAGATGAACGCCTCCGTCAGGGACGGGCAGGCGGTGCTGACCTTTCGCACCAATGTCGGCGATGTCATCGAGGCTGGCAAGGAGCATCCGATCAGGTTTGTCATTCACGGCGATAACAATGAGTTGAAGCCATACCTGCATGTGCGCGGGCGATTGGACGCGCTGGTATCGCGGGCTGTCATGTACCAGCTCGTGGAGCTTGGCGAGACTGTTGATGTCGACGGGGTCGCGATGTTCTGTCTGCGCTCCGGCGGCGAGACCTTTCCCGTTATGCCGGCGGCTGAACTGGATGCGCTGTCGCGATGATAGAGATTCAGACCAAGGACGGCGCGCTTTATTCCGCAGCCGAATTCAGACGCCGGGCAATGCACCAGATGGGCGGGCCGGTCGATCTGTCGTGGCGCGAGCATGGCGACCATATCCTCAATCCCGAGATCATCGCCCAGGTGGAGACCTTCAAGCTCAGGGACGCCGCCGTGCTGGTGCCTGTCATCGATGACGGCGACGAGGCGCGGGTGATCTTCACGCTGCGCACCTCGACGCTGCGCAAGCATTCCGGCCAGATCGCCTTTCCAGGCGGCAAGATCGATGGGGCGGACGAGACGCCGGAGCAGGCCGCTATGCGCGAGGCCGACGAGGAGATCGGGCTGAAGGGCTCGTTCGTCGAGACGGTGGCGCGGCTGCCTGTTTATCTGGCCTCGACGGGGTTTCGCATCACGCCCGTCTTGGCGGTGGTGCAGCCCGGCTTTGATCTCAAGCTCAATCCCGATGAGGTCGACGACGTCTTCGAGGTGCCGCTCTCCTTCCTGATGGCGCCCGGCAATCACATTCGCGACAAGCGCATGATCGACGGGCTCGACCGACATTTTTATCGCATGCCCTATGAAACCAGAATGATCTGGGGCATCACCGCGGGCATCGTCCGCACGCTCTATGAAAGGCTCTACGCATGACCAACCTTGCTCATGAAGCATGGTTCAACGACCCGGCGCTGAAGCGCGTTTTCTCGCTGCTCAATGCCGATGGCGGCGAGGGGCGCGTGGTGGGTGGCGCCGTGCGCAACAGCCTGATGGGGCTAGATGTCAGCGATATCGACGTGGCGACGACGCTGACGCCTGACGTCGTGATCGAGCGCGCCAAGGAAGCCGGGATCAAGGCCGTGCCGACGGGCGTCGAGCATGGCACGGTGACGCTCGTCATCGACCGCAAGCCGTTCGAGGTGACAACGCTGCGCGCCGATGTCGAGACCGACGGGCGGCGGGCGACGGTGGCGTTCAGCACCGACTGGCAGACGGATGCCGAGCGACGCGACCTCACGATCAACGCGCTTTACGTGGGCGAGAACGGCGAGGTGGTCGATCTTGTCGGCGGGCTTGTCGATATCGAGAAGCGGAACATCCGCTTCATCGGCGATGCCGCGACCAGGATCAAGGAAGACTATCTGCGCATCCTGCGCTTCTTCCGCTTCTTTGCCTATTACGGCTCTGGGCGGCCGGATGCGGACGGGTTGCGGGCGGCCGCGGCTGCCCGCTCCAAGCTTTCGACGCTGTCGGCCGAGCGGGTGTGGTCGGAGATGCGCAAGCTGCTGTCGGCGGACGATCCGGGGCGCGCGCTATTGTGGATGCGCACGGTGGGCGCGCTAACGGAAATTCTGCCGGAGACCGAAAAGTGGGGCATCGACGCGATCCCGGCGCTGATCGCGACCGAGAAGGCGCTCGGATGGACGCCGGATCCGCTGCTGAGGCTGGCCGCGATCGTGCCGCCCGATGCCAAGCGGCTGGAGGCGATGGCGGCGCGGCTGAAGCTAGCCAATGCGGAAGCGGTGGTTTTCAAGGCCTGGGCGAATGCGGCGCCCATCAACGACGAAATGTCGACGGCGGCCTTCGATCGGCTGCTTTATCGCAACGGCGCTGAGGGTATCATCACACGGCTGAAGCTGGCGCTTGCGGTGGCGCGCGGGAAGGCTGAGGGCGACATGGCGGAGATGGCACGATCGGCGCGGCTGAACAAGCTGCTCGATCACGCCAATGCATGGGTGAAGCCGAGCTTTCCTGTGAATGGCGGGGATGTGATCGCTGCAGGCATTCCGTCGGGCCGGCAGGTCGGGGAGACGTTGGCCACGCTGGAGCATCAGTGGGTGGAGGAAAACTTCGCCTCCGACCGGGCGACCTTGCTCGCCCGGCTTTCTGATCGCGTCAGATGATCAGGCCGCGTTCGCTTCGTTGCGGATGCGGGCCTTGATGTTGTCGACCATGTTTTCGCGGATGATGGTTTCGCCATGCGCGGATTTCATATGGTCGACAGCGCGGCGCACGACTTCGGCGTCGTCGCTTGCGCGTGTGTGCCAGCTGCATCCGGGGACCAGCGTTCCACATTCGAAAAGTCTCATCGTCTCCTCCTGACTTGAGTTCTCAATGACGCTTATGCGTTTTGTGGGAATGCTCCAGGGACGGGAAGGTTCCGGCTGGTTGTCGCACCGGCCGTAGGGATCGCATGTTTCACGCGATCGTCGATGTGTCCGTTCCCCGGACGGTGAGCCCGATTACTCGGGCATCGCCCATGCGCGGTAGCAATCCGTGTGGGCGCTGTTGTTCTGGCCCTTGGTGCGGCGCGACAACTCCTCGGCGGACAGGCCGCCGGCGAGTTGAAGCTTGACCTGTTCCACAAAGCAGGAAAGGGGCAGATCGGACCCGCTCTTGGCTTTCAGCGCTTCGGCCAGCCTGTTGAGCATCTCGGGTGTGTCGATTGGGCGGGGTGGCGGTTGAGCACCTGCCGCCGCCGGTGTTCCACTCTGTATCGTCATGACAATCCTCCTCCGATTGTTGAACGCGTACATGCATGAAATGGGTATCCGGTCCGCTTATTAAAAGCCTCTCACGATCAAATTGCCGATCTTTCCTCCCAGTTACGGCCAGCGAACGGCGGGGGGTAGCGATGAGAGAATGGACTCGACATTCCCACCCGTTTTCAAGCCGAAGATCGTTCCCCGGTCATATAGCAGATTGAACTCGACATATCGCCCACGGCGAATCAATTGTTCTTCACGATCTTGTTCTGTCCACTGTTTATTGAAGTTGGAGCGAACAATCCGTGGATAAACCATCGCAAAGGCGCGGCCGACATCGCGGGTGAAGGCGAAATCGGCGCTCCAGCCGCCTGCCTCCTCGCTCGAATGCAGCCAGTCGTAGAAGATGCCGCCCGTGCCGCGCGCTTCGTTGCGGTGCTTGAGGAAGAAGTATTCGTCGCACCACTTCTTGTAGGCGTCATAATCGGCGACGCCGGCGTGGCTGCGGCAGGCGATCTCCATCGCCTTGTGGAACAGGCGGGTGTCGTCGTCTTCCTGGGTGCGCCGGCGGTCGAGCACCGGCGTCAGGTCGGCGCCGCCGCCGAACCAGCGGCTCGACGTCACCACCATGCGGGTGTTCATGTGCACGGCGGGGACGTTGGGGTTCACCGGGTGGGCGATCAGCGAGATGCCCGAGGCCCAGAAGCGCGGATCGTCCTTGGCGCCGGGCATCTGGGAGCGCAGGTCGGCGCTGAATTCGCCGTAGACGGTGGAGGTGTGGACGCCGACTTTCTCGAAGACGCGGCCTTCCATCATCGACATGCGACCGCCACCACCGGCGCCGTTCTCGCGCTTCCAATCCTTGGCGACGAAACGGCCCGGCTCACGATCGGAAAGCGGTCCTGCGAGTTCATCCTCGATCGCTTCGAAAGAGGCGCAGATCTGGTCGCGCAGGCCCTCGAACCAGGTGCGGGCCATCTCCTTCTTGTCCTCGATATCCGCGGGCAGGCCGATCGGAAGTTCGGGTCGTTCCATAGTCGTCGTCTCCGGTACGCGCGCGGGCAAAATTCGAGTCACACCCGCTTCAATCGCCCCTGATAGCAGGTCGTTTGGCATAGCGCCAACAGCCCAACGGCGTTGGTGAGCAGGCTTCAGATTCGACTCGCAATATTCAGGCGTCGATACTACCTTTCCGTTAGGGTCAAAACTCAATCAGGATAGGGGTTCTGTTGACGATGACGGGATTGGATGGAAGCAAACAAGCGCAAGGGAAGACCTCTTGGTCTTGTCGAGCATTGTTTGCGATCAGGCGGCCCGTCATCGCCAACCCTGCGGGCAAGCTGTATTTTGTGCCTGCGGGCGTCGGAAAGGTTTGAAAATGATGGGCATTTCCCGCACCTCTCCTCCTACTCAGACACAAAATACAGCTTGCAGAACCCCTATCCTGATTGAGTTTTGACCCTGGAGGTAGGTTGTATGACGAAGATCCCAGGACCGCCGTCATTTGACGGCTTGAAACGAAGGATTGCCAAGCACCGGGCCGAGGGCACGCCGCGCAAGAACGACCGGTTCGTGCGGCAGACCTATTGTCTGGCGCTGCTCGATGCGCGCGCAAAGGCCCGCGAGTGGTTCGACGAGTACCCCAAGGCCGCCTACTGGACCGAGGTCGAGAGCTGGCGCCAGCTCGACGGCGACCAGATCGAGTTTACAATGCGGCGTCTGCCATCGGCCGATTGAGGTCTATTCGGCGGCGTCGCGCAGGCGGCTTTCGATCAGGAGGCCGCTTTCATCCAGGATCGGATGCGCGACCGAGACGATATGGGCGTTGATGCGCTTCAGGTCGCGCAGCATGTCGAGATGCAGCGAGCTCGTCTGCAGGCTGTCGGCGCGTCCGTCGCGCAGGCGCTCCAGATGGCGCTCGGAGGATTGCTTCTCCATGCGGCGCACTTCCACTTTCACTTCCATCAGCTGACGGGCGAGATTGAAATCACGGGTGACGAAGATCGTCTGGGCGATGCGCAGGTTCTCCAGCGTCAGATGAAAGAGCTTGCTCAGCTCCTCGTAGCCGTCCTCGGAGAACTTCAAACCGAGCGACACCTTCTTGGCGACCTGCGGCAGCAGGCCCTTTTCGATGATGTCGCCGATATGCTCGAGATTGATCGCATAGTCGATGATAACGATCGAGCGGCGTCCGTCCTCTTCGCTGAGGCCGCCTCGGCCGAGCTTGGAGAGGTAGATCTTCACTTCCTGTTGCAGGCTGTCGACGCGCTTTTCGAGGCTCGCGATTTCTGTCAGCTTCGACATGTTGTTGCGCTCGAAGGCGTCAGCCGCGCGCTGCAGCATGCGCTCGATCAGGTCGCCGACCCCCAACACTTCGCGGGTGGCGCTGGCGAGCGCCACGACCGGCGTCGAGAGTTCCTGCGGATCGAGATAACGCGGCGCGTTGTCGGCCTGCTCGTCCTCGGGGACGAGCTTCAGCATCAAGCGCGACAGCAGGCGCGAGAAGGGCCAGGCGAGGGCCGCAAGCAGGAGGTTGAAGCCGAGATGGGCATCGACCGGCAGCTTGGCGGGAGACAGCGGCAGGGTTTCCAGGAGATCGGCGCCGAAGCCGGCGAGCGGCAGCGCGATCAGGCAGCCGATGGCGCGGACGATCAGATTGCCGAGCGTGACGCGCTTGACCGAGGCCGGGCCGGAAAGCGAGGCGATGACGGGCGGGATGGCGCCGCCGAGATTGGCGCCGAGCACCAGCACGATCACAAGGCCGGCCGACAGGATGCCCGTCGAGGCGAGCGACAGGATGAGGACGACGGCGGCGAGGCTGGACGAAGAGATGAAGGCGATGCAGGCCGAAAAGGCGAGCGCCACCGGCCAGGCATTGTCGAGCAGGCCGATGAAGGCCGAGAGCGCCGGCGACTGGCGCATCGGCTCGGTGGCGCTGCTCAAGAGGTGCAGCGACAGCAACATGAGGCCGATGCCGATCAGCGCCTGACCGCCGCCCTGGCGGGAGGTCGAGCCGCCGCGATAGAGCACGATGCCGGCGAGGATGACCAGCGGCGACAGCCACTCGATGCCGGTTGCGACGATCCAGGCGGTGACGGCGGTGCCGACATTGGCGCCCAGAAGCACGATCTGCGCCATGCGCGGCTTGACCAGCTCGCGCTCAACGAAAGAGGCGACCATCAGGGCGGTCGCGGTGGAGCTCTGCAGCGCGATGGTGGCAACGAAACCGGAGACGAAGGAGCGCAGGCCGCTCTTGGTGCCGGAGGCAAGCCCCGTCCGCAGCCGCGCGCCGAAAGCGCGCGATACGCCATCCTTCACCTGCGACAGGCCGAACAGCAGCAGGGCTACGGCGCCGAACAGGTTGATCATGACGATTGTGGATTCCATGCGGGCTTGTCTTTTTCTATCTCTTGGCGCCTTCAGTGGCGCGTTTTGCGACTCTCTGGTTGCGGCAAACCATTGAAATATCGGCATATCGTCCGATTTTTTGTTTGTCCGGCTAAAAATTATACGCCTGATCGGCGATTTCACAACGCCGTTCGCGACATTATGCGCCGCTGAACCGGCATTTCCGTGGCAGGGTCAGGACCAGACGGTCTGGCGCATGGCTTCGCCCGTGATCATCGCCGCCGATACCGCGACATTGATGGAGCGCTGGCCCTCGACCATGGGCACGAGGATGCGGGCATCGGCGGTGTCGTGCACATGGTCGGGCACGCCGGCACTCTCACGGCCGAAGAGCAGGATGTCGTCAGAGCGGAAGCGGAAGTCGGTGTAGCGGCCGGATGCCTTGGTGGAGGCCAGCACGAGGCGGCGGCCGGTGGTTTTGCGCCAGTCCTCGAACTGCTCGAAATTGACATGGCGGGTGAGGGCGGCGGCGGCGATGTAATCCATTCCGGCGCGCTTGAGGTTGCGGTCGGAGATGTCGAAACCGGCGGGTTCGATGATATCGACGGCAAAGCCGAGGCAGGCGGCAAGCCGCAGGATGGTGCCGGTGTTGCCAGGAATATCGGGCTGATAGAGTGCTATTCTGAGGTCCGCCATGATCGCCCCGTTTGATCGCTTCTGTCCGGCCTGACCTAGTGCAAGTGCGGTTTTGGTGCAACAGCCTGCTTTTTGGGCGCGAATCTTTGGCTTTCGGCAAGTTTGGCCTGGAAAACGCGTCAATTTCGCGTTATCGGTGCATATCTTCAATCGCCAACAAGGGAGCGCCAAGATGAATGCATTGCCGTATGTCAGCCTCCCGTCCGCCAATCTGCGGATCATGGCGACCCGACGCTCCTAAAGCGTCCTTTTCTTTCTGATTTCCCTTTCGTAATCCATTGCGCGGCCATGTTGGCCTCGTCCCTTGAACGTCCACTGCCCATATAAGCCGTTGCGCGTCTGTGCCGGCGAGGGCAGGAACGCTGAAGTTCGGAGCATTTTCATGTTTGGCTGGTTTGAACAGCGTCTCAATCCTTTCCCCTCCGAGGAGCCCGGCGTTCCTCCGAAGGGGCTGTTTGCCTTCTGCTGGCACTACACTAAGCCCGCGGCCCCCTGGCTTGCGGCCATGGCCGTGTTGACGATGCTGATTGCGGTCGGCGAAGTCGCGCTGTTTCAGTTTCTCGGCAATATCGTCGACTGGCTGACGCATGCCGATCCGAAGACCTTCCTCGAGACCGAGGGTTACAAGCTCTACTGGATGGGGGCGCTGATCCTGATCGGCCTGCCTCTGGCGGCGGTGGCGGATTCCGTCATCATGCACCAGGTGCTGATCGGCAACTATCCGATGATCGCCCGCTGGCAGATGCACCGTTTCCTGATGCGTCACAGCATGACCTTCTTCGCCAACGAGTTCGCCGGACGCGTGGCCACCAAGGTGATGCAGACATCGCTTGCCGTGCGCGAGACAGTGATGAAGATCCTCGACGTCTTCGTCTATGTCGTCAGCTACTTCATCTCGATGATCGTGGTCATCGCGGCGGCCGATTGGCGGCTGATGATCCCGATCCTGGCATGGCTCGGCGTCTATATCGCCATCGTCGCCTACTTCGTACCGCGTCTGCGCAAGATCGCGGCGATGCAGGCGGATGCGCGTTCGCTGATGACCGGCCGCGTCGTCGACAGCTACACCAACATCGCGACGGTGAAGCTGTTCTCGCATGCGGGCCGTGAGGAGACCTATGCCAAGGAGGGCATGGACGGCTTCTTGCAGACCGTGCACCAGCAGATGCGTAAGGTCACGATGTTCCACGCATCGGTTTATATCAACAACTGCGTGGCGCTGTTCGTGATCTCGGGCCTGTCGATCTGGTTCTGGCTGAACGGCGGCATCTCGGTCGGCGCGATCGCGATTGCCATCGGTCTTGCCATGCGCGTCAACGGCATGTCGCAGTGGATCATGTGGGAAGTCTCGGCGCTGTTCGAGAATATCGGCACGGTCTATGACGGCATGGAGATGATGACGAAAGAGCACGACATCACCGACAAGCCGGGCGCTTCGTCTCTGACGGCCAAGAAGGGCGCGATCCATTACGACCGGATCGGCTTCCACTACGGGAAGGGCAAGGGCATCATCGAAAACCTGTCGCTCGACATCAAGGCGGGCGAGAAGGTGGGTCTGGTCGGCCGCTCCGGCGCCGGCAAGACGACACTGATGAACCTGTTGCTGCGCTTCTATGATCTTGAGGGCGGTCGTATCACGATCGACGGTCAGGACATCTCGCATGTCTCGCAGGAGAGTCTGCGCGAACTGATCGGCGTCGTCACGCAGGACACGTCGCTGCTGCACCGCTCGATCCGCGACAACATCGCCTATGGCCGTCCGGATGCGACCGACGCGGAGATTATCGAGGCGGCCAAGCGGGCCAATGCCTGGGACTTTGTCGAGGGCCTCGTCGACATGCAGGGGCGCAAGGCGCTCGATGCGCAGGTTGGCGAGCGCGGTGTGAAGCTCTCGGGCGGCCAGCGCCAGCGTATCGCGATCGCCCGCGTCTTCCTCAAGGACGCGCCGATCCTGGTGCTCGACGAGGCGACCTCGGCGCTCGATTCCGAGGTCGAGGCGGCGATCCAGGAGAACCTGTTCGCGCTGATGGAGGGCAAGACGGTCATCGCGATTGCCCACCGTCTGTCGACGCTGACGGAGATGGACCGGCTGGTCGTGCTCGACAAGGGCAAGATCATCGAGGCCGGCTCGCATGTCGAACTGGTGGAGCAGGGCGGGGTCTATGCCGACCTCTGGAACCGCCAGTCGGGCGGCTTCCTGGCCGATCACTCGGATGAGGATGGTGTCCAGAAAGAGGCTGCGGCCGAGTAAGGCAGGCTCCCCCGCTCCGCCATGCATGCGGAGCGGGGGGATTTGACGAATGTCAAAAATAGCACGGCGTGCGTGCGGAGGCTCATTGATTGCGACATAAAAACACGCGCCGGTGGTAAGTTTTTGTTTAGCGGAGACTGGCACAAGGGTTTCATCAATTTAGCATTGTTTGAAATTTTCAGGTGCCAGCCATGAGCTCTCTCAAGATCAAGATTCTTCTGCCCGCGCTATTTGCCTTCATCGTCTTCATCCTGATCGCGCAGGGCGCTGCCGGCATGCGGTCAGTGTGGCAGCTCAACAGCCAGGCCGAAAGCATCAGCCTGCGGATGGACAAGTCGCTGATGATCGCGGAGATGGAGCGTCGCGTGTCCGATGTCCGTCGCCTCTATCTCGCGGTGCTCGCTGCCGTCAGCGAGGAAGAGCAGAAGACGCTTCTGGCTCAGATCAAGACCGCCACAGCGGCTCGCGAAACCGCGATCAAGACGTTTGAAGCCGCCCAGTCGGCCGGCCCGCGTCCGCGCTTCGAACAGCTCAAGGCAATCATCGCGGATTACGACAAGCTTGGAGACCAGTTCTCCAGCCTGCTCGTCAGTGCAAGAACCAGTGATGCCAAGGCAGTCATCGAGAAGATGACGCCGATGGGTAACAGCACCGGTGAAATTCTGCAGGGAATGATCTCAGACAATCGCGCCGCTGCCGGCAACGACAAGAAGGCCGCGGCCGACGCGACCGAGATCGTGACTATCGCAACGATAGCAGGTGTTGCTATTGCCGTGCTTCTCGCAATCGGCGCAGCTGCGCTGAGCCTGGTGCGCGTCACGCGGCCGATCGGGGTGATCACGCAATCGATGAACGCACTGGCAGCCGGCGACAATCAGGCGGCCATTCCCTATGCCGGCCGCCAGGACGAGATCGGCGAGATGGCCGCTGCCGTTGCCGTATTCCGCGACAACGCGCTGGAGCGCGAACGCCTTGAGCGGGAGACGGAAGCCAATCGCTCGATGAGCGAAAGCGAGCGGATTGCGCGCGAGGAGCAGAAGGCGCGCGAGGCGGCCGAGGTGTCGTTTGCCGTCGACAATCTGGCCCGCGGCTTGAAGAGCCTGTCCGACGGCGACCTGACTGTCCGTATCGAGCAGAGCTTTGCCGGTCAGTTGGACCAGCTGCGCAGCAACTTCAACGAATCCGTCCATGGCCTGGAACGCGTGCTGCGCGTGGTCGGCGAAAATGCCCGCAAGATCGATGCCGGCGCCAACGAGATCCGTGCAGCGTCCGACGATCTGGCGAAGCGCACCGAGCAGCAGGCTGCTTCGGTCGAGGAGACGGCGTCGTCGCTCGAGCAGGTGACTACGGCGGTCCGCGATACGGCTCAGCGCGCCGGGCAGGCGGGCGAACTGGTGGAGACGACCCGCAGCGGCGCCGAGCGCTCCGGCGTGATCGTCGAGCAGGCGGTTGCGGCCATGGAGGCCATCGAGACCTCCTCGAACGGGATCTCCAACATCATCGGCGTGATCGACGACATCGCCTTCCAGACCAACCTGCTCGCGCTGAATGCCGGTGTCGAGGCAGCGCGCGCCGGTGAGGCGGGCAAGGGCTTCGCGGTCGTGGCGCAGGAAGTGCGCGAGCTCGCCCAGCGCTCGGCCAATGCCGCCAAGGAGATCAAGACTCTCATCACCAAATCGGGCGATCAGGTGCGTCAGGGCGTTGAGCTCGTCGGCGAGACCGGCCGGCAGCTTGCCGTGATCGTGTCGGAGGTTCAGGCGATCAACGGCAATGTGTCGGCCATCGTCAGCAGCTCACGCGAACAGTCGACAGGCCTCAGCGAGATCAATGTCGCCGTCAACCACATGGATCAGGGCATCCAGAAGAATGCGGCGATGGTCGAGCAGACGACGGCCGCTACTCACAGCCTGGCGCGGGAAGCGGCAGCGCTGATCGAGCTTCTCTCGCAGTTCAGGCTGAGCGAAAGCCAGGCTGCCTCGATGCGTGTCGCTTCGCAGGCGAGCGATCAGCCCGTCCAATCGCCAGCCCGCGCGCTCGGTGCCCGTGTTGCCCGCGCCTACGGCTGAAGACTTGATATCAAGCACAATTGAAAACGCCCTCCCTGGGATATCGGGAGGGCGTTTTCATTTTATAATCAGTCGCTTGGATGTGTCTTCTCAGTGCCTGTCGGCACTCAGGCTGTCCGCCCAGTCGATGATGCGATGGCCCTCTACCGCCATGCTGCTGGCAAAGGCAAGCGTGCGCAACGCCATCAACCGACGCTGCTCTTCACTATCGATCCAAGCGGCAACGGCTTCCGCCACGACCTGGTCGTGCGGTACGCCGAGCTGCTCTATAACCGCATCGAGTCTTTCCGCCAAAGGCAACGGTATGCTCGACACGAGTGTCCTCTTTTGCATTGTGGCCGTCTCCCGTGAAATCTCATGCTATTCCCACATTGTGGCAGGACATGTCTCATTCAACGACGATGCCGTCGATGTTACCAATCATTACGAAAATATTAGGCTGGTCCGGCGAACGGATTGCTTTCCCCATCCGGCGGATAAGCCTATATCGCAAATATGCTCCTAAATCGACTCTTTCGTGCCTTTGAAACCTGGATTGATCCCTTCCAACCGCGCGACAACATTCAGCCGCCGCGGTCGACGACGGGCTTCATCTGGTTCTATATCGGCCAGGCCAAGCTCCCCTTCATCGCGATGCTGGTTCTCGGCGGCATGTCGGCCGCGATCGAGGCGGCGTTGTTCTGGTTCGTCGGGCGCGTCGTCGATATTCTCGCCAGCATCAAACCCGACGTCGGCTGGCACGGCTTGCTCGCCGCGCATGGCTTCGAGCTGTTCGGCATGCTCTTCCTCATCGGCCTCGTGCGCTTCATCGTGCAGCTTGTGATCGCGCTGGTCGATCAGCAGGTGATCACGCCGGGATTCTACAATCTGGCGCGCTGGCAATCCTACCTGCATGTGTCACGGCAATCGCTGTCCTTCTTCCAGAGCGACTTCTCCGGGCGGATCGTCACGAAGGTTTGGTCGGCGGGGCAGGCGACGGGCGATCTGGTGACATCGCTGATGGAGAGCGTCTGGTTCGTCGGCATCTATGCGGCGACGACGCTGGTGCTCGTCGCGCGTCTCGACCTGTCGCTGGCGGTGGTCGTGCTGTGCTGGCTCGTGGCCTTCGGGATTCTGGCGCGCTACTTCGTGCCGCGCATCCGGCGCCACTCGCGCGATACGGCCGAATCCGCCTCGATACTCAACGGGCGCATGGTGGATGCCTATAGCAACATCCAGACGCTGAAGCTCTTTGCCCGCGACGAAGAGACCGATCGCTACATGCGGCAGGGCTTCGATACGTTCCAGGCGACGGTGCTGCTCTTTACCCGCTTCATCACCGGCGTGCGCGCTTCGATGGCGCTGCTCTCGGGCATCATGATCGTGACCATGGCGGGGCTCAGCGTGCATCTTTGGCTGCAGGGGCTGATCAGCTCGGGCGCGGTCGCGTTTTCGCTGGCGCTGGTGCTCAGGCTCAACTTCCTGCTCGGTCGCCTGATGACGCAGTTCAACGGCATCATGCGCAATCTCGGCACGATCCAGAACTCGGCGGAGCTCATCTCCAAGCCGCTCGGTCTCGTCGACAAGCCGGATGCGCCGGATCTTGTCATCGCCGAGCCCGGCATCCGCTTCGACGACGTGTCCTTCCACTATGGCAAGGGCAGCGGCGTGATCGACCATTTCTCGCTGACCATCGCTCCCGGCGAGAAGGTCGGCATTGTCGGGCGCTCCGGCGCCGGCAAGTCGACGCTCGTGAACCTTCTGCTGCGGCTCTACGATCTCGAAGGCGGGCGTATCCTGATCGACGGGCAGGATATCGCCGGCGTCAGGCAGGAATCGCTCAGGATGCAGATCGGCGTCGTCAGCCAGGATACCTCGCTGCTGCACCGCTCGGTGCGCGACAACATCCTCTTCGGTCGCCCGGATGCAGGCGAGGCAGGACTGGTCGAGGCGGCGCGTCGCGCGGAGGCGATGGGCTTCATCCAGCGGCTGGAGGATCAGCAAGGGCGCAAGGGGTTCGACGCGCATGTCGGCGAACGCGGCGTCAAGCTCTCCGGCGGGCAGCGGCAGCGGATCGCGATTGCCCGGGTCATGCTCAAGGATGCGCCGATCCTGGTTCTCGACGAGGCGACGTCGGCGCTGGATTCCGAGGTGGAAGAGGCGATCCAGACGAACCTCAACCGGATCATGGACGGCAAGACGGTCCTGGCGATCGCGCACCGGCTGTCGACGATCGCAGCGCTCGACAGGCTGATCGTCGTCGACAAGGGGCGGATCATTCAGGAGGGCACGCACGAGGCGCTGCTGCGCGATGGCGGGCTCTACGCCGAGCTCTGGGCGCGGCAATCGGGCGGCTTCCTGGCGGCCGATCTGGAAGAGGTCTAGGCGTTCCAGCTCATCCGCCGCTAGCGATCGATGGCGATCTCGGCCATCAGCCCGTAGTGGTTGGAACCGGCATTGTCTTCGATCTGCCTGACCGAGACCAGCCGCAGGGGCGGGCGGGTGAGCACGTGGTCGATGGCGATCCCCAGCTTGCCGGCTCGGGTCGGCCATGTCGCGGGCTCCGGAAACACCGTGTTCAGGCCGGTGGCGCGGACGAAATCCTGAATATGGGGATCGATAATGGCCGAGTTGAAATCGCCGGCGACGATGAGCGGTCCATCCACCGACTTGACGACTTTGCGGAGATCCCAGAGTTCGTCGACCTGGAAATCGTCGAAATAGGGCTTTGCGAGGTGGACGGAGGCGAGGTGGACGGGCGTTCCGTCGACATCGATCGTCACCTGGACGAGACGGTTGGGCCACAGATCGCCGAGGGTTCTCACGCCTTGCTCAAGGAACGGGCGCTTGGAGAGCACCAGCGTATCGCATCCCGGCGTGCCGACGCCGCAGCCGATGCGATAGGGGTAGGTCGCGGACATGCGTGGAAGCTCCGGCAGCAAGGGCGCGGCTTCGAGGATGTTGACGACATCGGCGCCGGAGGCGATCACGTCCTCAGCGATACGGCGGCTGTTTTCGAAATTGTCGTTCTCGATGTTGAAGGACATCAGGCGCAGCAGCGGGCGCGGCGCGGTTGCCGGCGGGGTGGCTTCGAATTCCTTCAGCATCAGCACGCCGTGGCCGGCAAGCAGCACCGACACGCTAAGCAGCAGGTAGGCGTACCAATGCCGCCTTATGAGGATCAGGACAAGGCTTGCGGCGAGTGCTGCGAGCGCGAAATGAACCTGAAAGCTGTAGACGAAGGCAAGCAGCCAAGTGTGCGTGAGATAACGCAAAGAAATGGCCGCAAGCAGCAGCGACACGAGAACACTGCCCACGCAGAATAAAGTGTGTCTCATAGGATGGCACCGGGCGTGAGCGAGTAATATTTCGGCCACGTAACACGCGGCCGGATATGTTGCAACGCAACACTGTTGCAGCCGCGCGATTGTCCTAAAGAATCAACTCTGAAGGCCCGCGACATTGTGCCCTCTTGCCCTGCCGAGGCTGGACATAATTGATGATCGATAATAGAACGCGCCTTAGTGGGTGGGGAATCTAAGTTCGAATATCTGTATGACAGATTCGTCGCCTTGGAGGGATGGCGCGGAAAATTCCGCGAAGTTTGGGCAGAGGATGTTAAGCCGTGAGCGAACACGAAACGACAGGCGGGGTCTCTAGCGAGCCCACACGCCGTGATTTCCTTTATTTAACCACGGGTATGGCAGGCGCCGTCGGCGCCGTCTCTGTCGCATGGCCGTTTATCGACCAGATGCGTCCCGACGCTTCGACGCTCGCTCTGGCTTCCATTGAAGTCGACGTGTCGAGCCTCGAGCCTGGCATGTCGCTGACCGCCAAGTGGCGCGGCAAGCCGATCTTCATCCGCAACCGTACACCTGAGGAAGTGAAGGCTGCAGATGACGTTCCGTTGGCGGAGCTCAAGGATCCGATCGCGCGCAACGCCAACCTCGCCGCCGACGCGCAGGCGACGGGTGTCGACCGTTCGGCCGGCAAGGACAAGGAAAACTGGATCGTCATGATCGGGTCCTGCACCCATCTTGGCTGCGTTCCGCTCGGCCAGGCCGGCGAATACAACGGGTGGTTCTGTCCCTGTCATGGCTCGGTCTACGATACGGCCGGCCGCATACGGAAAGGCCCGGCACCGCAGAATCTTGCGATTCCGACCTATTCGTTCGTTTCCGACAAAGTTATCAAAATCGGTTGAGGGGGACTGATTTATGAGTGGCCATTCCAGCTACGAGCCATCAACCGGCCTTGAGAAGTGGATCGATGCACGCCTGCCGCTGCCTCGTCTCGTCTATGACAGCTTCGTCGCCTATCCGGTTCCGCGTAACCTGAACTACGCCTACACCTTCGGCGCCATGCTGTCGGTGATGCTGATCGTGCAGATGCTAACAGGTATCGTGCTCGCCATGCATTATGCGGCGGAAACATCCGTTGCCTTCAATTCCGTCGAAAAGATCATGCGCGACGTCAACCACGGTTGGCTGCTGCGCTACATGCACGCCAACGGCGCGTCGTTCTTCTTCGTCGCGGTCTATCTGCATATCGCCCGCGGCCTCTATTACGGCTCCTACAAGGCGCCGCGCGAAATCCTCTGGATCCTCGGCGTTCTCATCTATCTGCTGATGATGGCGACCGGCTTCATGGGCTACGTTCTGCCCTGGGGTCAGATGTCCTTCTGGGGCGCCACCGTTATCACCGGCTTCTTCTCGGCATTCCCGCTGGTCGGCGAATGGGTGCAGCAGTTCCTGCTCGGCGGCTTTGCGGTCGACAATCCGACGCTGAACCGCTTCTTCTCGCTGCACTACCTGCTGCCGTTCGTCATTGCCGGCGTCGTCGTGCTGCACATCTGGGCGCTGCACGTGACCGGCCAGACCAACCCGACTGGCGTCGAGGTCAAGACCAAGACGGATACGGTGCGGTTCACACCTTACGCGACGCTCAAGGATGCGCTCGGCGTATCGGTGTTCCTGCTGGTTTACGCCTATTTCGTCTTCTACCTGCCGAACTTCCTCGGCCACGCCGACAACTACATCCCGGCCGACCCGTTGAAGACGCCGGCGCATATCGTTCCGGAATGGTACTTCCTGCCGTTCTACGCGATGCTGCGCTCGATCACCTTCAACATCGGACCGATCGATTCCAAGCTGGCTGGCGTTCTCGTCATGTTCGGCGCCATCATCGTGCTGTTCTTCCTGCCGTGGCTCGACACGTCCAAGGTTCGCTCAGCGGTCTATCGCCCGTGGTACAAGATGGCTTACTGGCTGTTCGTGATCAACGCGATCATCCTCGGCTGGCTCGGTTCGCAGCCGGCGGAAGGCCTCTACACCACGATCTCGCAGATTTGCACGCTGCTCTACTTCGCTTTCTTCCTGATCGTCATGCCGGTCCTGGGTCTCGTCGAGACGCCGCGCCGGGTGCCGAACTCGATCACCGAGGCGGTGCTGGAGAAGCGCAACAAGTCGGTCGCTGCCGAAGCGGCCAAGGCATGAGCGGGCGGCGAGAGGGAACACACATCATGAAAAAGCTTGTTGCAAGCATCCTGTCACTCGCAGTCGTCGGCTGTCTCGGGAGCGCGGCTGTCGCGCAGGAGGCAAAGCCCGCCGAACATCACGAGGCGGCGACCCCGCATTATCCGCTGAAGGAGCCGAAGGAGGTCGACTGGACCTTTGCCGGTCCCTTCGGCCACTATGACAAGGGCCAGCTGCAGCGCGGCCTGAAGGTCTACACCGAAGTCTGCGCCGCCTGCCACTCCATGCACCTCGTGCCGTTCCGCATGCTGGGCGATCTCGGCTACTCGGAAGCGCAGGTCAAGGCGTTCGCCGCCAACTACGAAGTGCAGGATGGCCCGAACGCCGCCGGCGACATGTACAGCCGCAAGGCCGTGCCGTCGGACTACTTCCCGTCGCCGTTTGCCAACGCCGAAGCGGCGGCTGCGTCCAACAACGGTGCGGCGCCGCCGGACTTCTCGCTGATCGCGAAAGCCCGCGAAGTCGAGCGCGGCTTCCCGCGCTTCATCTTCGATATCTTTACGCAGTACCAGGAAGGCGGGCCGGATTACATCTACTCGCTGCTGACCGGCTACGAGAACCCGCCTGAAGGCACGACCGTGTCGCAGGGCCAGCACTACAACCCGTACTTCCACGCCGCCTCCGTCCTCGCCATGCCGCCGCCGCTGTCGGATGGCCAGGTGACCTATGACGACGGCACCGCCGGTACGGTCGACCAGTATGCCAAGGACGTCGCCTCGTTCCTGATGTGGGCCGCCGAGCCGCATCTGGTCGAGCGCAAGCACACCGGCTTCATGGTGATGATCTTCCTTTTGATCTTCACCGTGCTGATCTACCTCACCAAGCGGTCGGTCTACGCCCGCAAGGACCACTGAGGATATCAAATGCTTGATAGGAAAGGCGCTCTTCGGGGCGCCTTTTTTGTTGGGAAGGGGACGGGGGCTAGCGGCTAGAGATCACCGAAGGCTTCTTCGTCTTCAGGGCTTTCCCATTCCGGGAAAAAGCTGGTCGCGGAAGCCAGATCATCGCTGACGTCTTCGTCGCCCTCCGGCAGGTTCGGACCTTCGATGTGCTTGAACCAGATCGCGACGTCGGTAATCTTCACGCGTGGCTGCATGGGTGCGCCCCTTGGCCTGTCGTATGGTCGATATGGCATGATATCCCAGCTTGAAATTGAATCAATCAGCTGCCGGCTATCCGCATTTGTCGAGGATGCGGCGAAACGGCTATGGACAATCGGCGCTCGGCGGATCAGTTTGCGCGCAGACTCTTCTAGGAATAAGGCATTCATCCGCCCATGGCTCACGCAGTAGACAACGAACTCGTCAAGGCGATCCGCTCCATCCGGGATTACCCAAAACCCGGTATCATCTTCCGCGACATCACCACGCTGCTCGGCGATGCGCGCGCGTTCCGGCGGGCGGTGGATGAGCTGGTGCAGCCTTATGCGGGGATGAAGATCGACAAGATCGCCGGCATGGAGGCGCGGGGCTTCATTCTTGGCGGCGCCGTGGCGCATCAGCTTTCGGCTGGCTTCGTGCCGATCCGCAAGAAGGGCAAGCTGCCGCATGATACCGTGCGCATCGCCTACAGCCTGGAATACGGCGTCGACGAGATGGAAATGCATATCGATGCGGTGAAGCCGGGCGAGAAGGTTATCCTTGTCGACGATTTGATCGCAACGGGCGGAACGGCTGTCGGCGCGACCCAGCTTCTGCGGCAGATGGGCGCCGAGGTGGTTTCGGCTTGCTTCGTCATCGATCTGCCGGATCTCGGCGGGCGCGCGAAGCTGGAGGCGCTCGGCGTCGACGTGCGGACGCTGGTCGAGTTTTCGGGCCACTGAGGCTGGCTACGCAGCCGAACTTTACTCGAATTCGAGGACGCTGCTTTCGAACCTGACAACCGGTTCGCCCGCGACATAGCCTTCGCAGAGTATGGTGTTGAGGATGCGGCCCGGGCGTGAGGCCATCGGGCGGCTCGACAGCAGGGTGACGGCGTAATCGACGGTTTCGCTCGCGAAAACCGGGCGGATCCACTGCAGGTCCTTGAATCCGGCGGCCGGGCCGAGCTTGGGCGGCGTATGGCCCTCGCGGGCGATTTTCTTGCTCTCGGCGATCCAGTAGGCGACGAATGTCGTCATCCAGCCGGCGCATGTGTGCCAGCCGGAGGCGCAGAGGTCGCCGAACAGGCTTTCGCGCGCGGCTTGCCTGTCCACATGGAAGCGCTGCGGATCGTAGCGGGTGGCGAAACGGATGATGTTTTCCTCGGTGAAGGCGTAGCTTCCCGTCTCGGTCTTCTCGCCGAGCGTGTAGCGATCGAGCATCCTCATGCGCTTGCTCCCGTTTGCGCTTCGGACGAGGGGGCCATGCGGAACATGATCGGGTTTTCCGAAACGCAGACCGTATCGCCGCGCTGGTTTTCGAGCTCGTGGCGGAACTTGACGATGCCGATGCCCGGGCGGGACCGCAAGGCGCGCGCCTCAAGCACGGTCGAGTGGCCGGAAAGCGTGTCGCCGGCGATCACAGGCCGGCGCCATTCCATGATGTCGATGCCGGGTGCGCCCTCGGAGAGCGAGTTCAGCAAATAGCTGTCGATCATCATCCGCATCAGCATCGCCGATGTGTGCCAACCCGATGCGGCGAGCCCGCCGAGAATGCTGGCGCGTCCGGCCGCTTCGTCGGTGTGCATCGGCTGCGGGTCGAACTCGCTGGCGAATTCGATGATTTCTTCCGCCGAGACCGTAACAGGTCCGAGCGCGAAGCGGCGACCGGGGTGAAAGTCTTCGTAGGCCAGTGTCTGATCGGACAAATTCGTCTCCACGTCATAGGCGTTTCACCACGATTACAATAGCATGCGGCGTCACTCAACGATTCCAGCGAGAATTCCGCATGTCCGAACTGAAGTCGATCCTTGACGAGGCTGAACGAGAGGGGATCATTCCATCGCAGGCTTCCGAGCGGCTGTTGTCGTTTCTCGTGGCGCGCGGCGTCAGGGCGGATGCCGCCGTATCGTCCGCGCGGGATGAAGCAGCGGGTGGTGCCGCTTTTTCCGACACGGAGACGCCGAGCTTCGTGCGCGGGTTCCACGATGTGCTGATCACCATCGGTATCGTGGTCGCGCTTGCCGGCCTCTGGGGCATCGGCTCCATCTATGCGGTGTTCCCTGCCATCATCGTGCTTGCCGAGATCCTGGTGCGCCGCCAGCGGCTGGCGCTGCCTGCGGTGGCGCTGACGATTGCGCTGGCGCTCTGGACGGGGGCGGTGTCGGCGATGTTGCTGCAGGGCTCGCCTCAGATCATCGGGATCGGAGACAATAATGAGGGGCTGCAATACACGCTGGCCTTTCCCGTCGTGCTCGGTCTCTTCTATCTGCTTTATCGGATACCGCTCGCCTTTGCGCTCGCAATCATGGGCGCCGTGGTCGTCGCGCTGCAGCTCGTGCTGCGCCTGCTGGGCTGGCTGAGCGGCGATCCGCTCTATGCGGTCACGCATGGCGGCGTGCTGTCAATGCTGGCGGTTGCCTGCGCGGTCGGGCTGTTTGCGCTCGCCATGCGCTTCGATCTCAAGGATCCGCTGCGCCGGACCGTCAATTCCGACATTGCCTTCTGGCTGCATCTCGGCGCAGCACCCGCGCTGCTTTACAGCATCCTGTGGCTTTCCGGCGGCGGGCCGGGGGCGCTCAGCGGGCTCGACACGGTGTCGATGCGTACGCCTATGGTGGTGATCACAGTCATGGCGCTGATGCTGGTGGGGCTGATCATCGACCGACGCGCCTTCGTGACGTCGGGACTGGTATCGCTGGGGGCTGCGCTCTACGGGATCTTCCGCCAGGGTAATGCGCAGGTGGATACCTACATCTTCGTCACGCTGCTGGCGGTGGGCGTGATCGTTCTCATCATCGGCACCGGCTGGATGCCGCTTCGGCGCGCCGTCGTGCGCCGTCTGCCTGATGGCATGCAGAAGAGACTGCCGCCCGCTTAAAGCGTGTTGCTAATCCTTCGGATTCGCTCGCCACGCTTTAAGTTTTTGTTCCGTCGCATGTCGGTTTCGCAAAACCGCTGCGCACTTTTGCGCGACATGCTTAGGCGGCAGTCCTAATGTTCGAAATCAGGTATTGAAGCGGAAGTGGATGACGTCGCCGTCCTGGACGACGTATTCCTTGCCTTCGTCGCGGCCCTTGCCGGCTTCCTTGGCGCCGACTTCACCCTTGAAGTTGATGTAGTCGTCGTAGCCGATGGTGAAGGCGCGGATGAAGCCGCGTTCGAAATCGGTGTGGATGACGCCGGCTGCCGCCGGGGCCTTGGTGCCGCGGCGGATGGTCCAGGCGCGGGTTTCCTTGGGGCCGACGGTGAAATAGGTGATCAGGTCGAGCAGGTGGTAGCCGGCGCGGATCAGACGGTCGAGACCGGCTTCCGTGAGGCCAAGTGCCGAGAGGAACTCGGTGGCTTCTTCTTCCGGTAGCTGCGCCACTTCGGCTTCGATCGCAGCCGAGATGATGACGCATTCCGCACCCTGCTTCTCGGCCATTTCGGCAACCGCCTTGGTGTGCTCGTTGCCATCAACGGCATCGCCTTCGGCGACGTTGCAGACGTAGAGGACCGGGTGCGAGGTGAGGAGGTTGAGGCCCTTCAGGATCTCGATTTCCTCAGGCGCCAGCGTCTTCAGGAGAAGACGGGCGGGCTTGCCTTCGTTGAGGAGCTTGATGACCGCTTCCATGACGGGAAGCTGGGCCAGCGATTCCTTGTCCTTCGATGCGGCGCGCTTGCGGGTCTGCTCGACGCGGCGCTCGAGGCTTTCGAGGTCGGCGAGCATCAGTTCGGTCTCGATCGTGTCGGCGTCGCCGACAGGATTGATGCGACCCTCGACGTGGGTGATGTCGTCATCCTCGAAGCAGCGCAGCACGTGGACCACGGCATCGACTTCGCGGATGTTGGCGAGGAACTTGTTGCCGAGGCCTTCACCCTTGGACGCGCCGCGCACGAGGCCGGCGATGTCGACGAAGGAGATGCGCGTCGGAATGATTTCCTTGGAGCCGGCGATACCCGCCAGCTTCTGCATGCGCGGATCGGGAACGGCGACTTCGCCGGTGTTCGGCTCGATCGTGCAGAAGGGATAGTTCGCCGCCTGCGCCGCCGCCGTCTTGGTGAGTGCGTTGAAGAGGGTCGACTTGCCGACATTCGGCAGACCGACGATACCGCATTTGAAGCCCATGGCTGAAACCTGCTGTTCTTGAATTCCTTGGCCGTGCGTATGGGGTAAAAGCCGCCTCCGGGTCAAGCTTTTCGAGCGATCTTGCGTGATCAAAGCGGCTTTGGCTTGAAAGCGGCGCTTGCAGTGCAATATATTGTGGAGGCTGAGCACCGCTCGCCCTCTTTCCTGTCATCAACGGATGAACTGCCCGATGAGTGACAACGATGTCGCCCTGAAACCGAAAGTGAAGTCCAAGCCGAAGCTCGATCGGCCGAAGCTCTACAAGGTGATCCTCGTCAACGACGATTTCACGCCGCGCGAATTCGTGACGGCGGTGCTGAAGATCGTCTTCCGGATGAGCGAGGAGGCCGGATACCGGGTGATGATGACCGCGCACAAGCTCGGCACCGCCGTGGTGGTCGTCTGCGCCAAGGATATCGCCGAGACCAAGGCCAAGGAGGCCATGGATTTCGGCAAGGAAGCGGGTTTCCCGCTGATGTTTACGACAGAGCCCGAGGAATAGGCTCAGACGCTTCTTCTGATCTGGAAGCCCGTCTTGTTCTGCACGAAGCCGCAGCTCTCGTAGAAGCGATGGATGCCGGGATCGGTGCGGCCAGTGAGCAGCATCACCTTGTAGCATCCTGCCTGCCAGGCGAGCTCGATCGCATGCGCGATCAGGGCGCTGGCATAACCGCGCCGGCGATGCGGCGTTGAGGTTGCAACGTTTTCGGTCAGCGCATAGGGCGCGCCGCCGCGGGTGAGGTTGGGCATGATGATCAGCGTAACGGAAGCCGCCAACGCATCGTCGGCCACGCCCACCAGGACGCGCATGCCGGGATGGGTCAGCATGGACGTAAAGCGCTCCTGCGCTACCATTGGATCGATGGCGGGGTCGCTGGGGTTCATGTCCCTATAGAGCGCGAGAAGCGCTGCGAGGTCTCCCGCTTCGGCCGTGCGGATCGCGAGAGGCGAGGGGGACATGGTCAGTCTTCCTTGTTGCCGAACATCTTCTTCAGCATTTCGGCCATCGGTCCCGTCGTCGGCAGCTTTTTCGGCTGGGCGCTGTTGCGGGCCTGATGGATGTGCGATTTGCCGGCAGGCTTCTGAGCAGCTGCGTTCGCATTGGCAGGCTTGGCGGGCCTCGGCTTGTCCTCGTCTTCCTTGCCGCCGACGGCGAGCGCCAGCTTGTTCATCAGCTGCGAATCCTCGCGCTTGACCAGCATCTCGAGATTGTCGGCGAGCGCGTCCAGCATCGGTTCCAGCCACTGCTGGTCGACCTTGGCGAAATCGCCGAGCACGTAGTTGTGCACCAGATCCTTGTTGCCGGGATGGCCGATGCCGAGGCGCAGGCGGCGGTAGTCCCTGCCGCAATGGGCATCGAGCGACTTCACGCCGTTGTGGCCGCCATGGCCGCCGCCGACCTTGATGCGGGCCTTGGCGGGCGCGAGGTCGAGTTCGTCGTAGATGGCGACAATGTCGGATGGCTGCAGCTTGTAGAAGCGCATGGCCTCGCCGACGGATTCGCCAGACAGGTTCATGTAGGTCTGCGGCTTGATCAGCAGCACCTTCTCGCCCGCGATCTCGACTTCGGAGATTTCGGCCTTGAACTTCTTCGACCAGGGCGAAAACGAGTGGCGGCGGTGGATGGCGTCCACGGCCATGAAGCCGATATTGTGGCGGTTGCCGGCATATTGTCTGCCGGGATTGCCGAGGCCGGCGATAACAAGCATGGCGCGTTCATTCCTGGACGTTTCAAGTTCTCAAGCACGTTCACCACCGCGAAACGGCGCGGAAGTCAAGCGCAAGCGTGTCTATCGTGGGAAAAATCAGTTTTGGAGATGCAGGCCATATTTGGCGAAGATCGCGCGCTGCGTGCCGTCGGCGATCAGTGCGTCGAGCGCCTGCTGCATCCTGGCCCTGAGATCCTCGGGAAAGCTCTTTTCGCAGGCGATGCCCAGCGATTGGGAGGAGAGCGTGGCGACACGCACGAGGGGTTGATCGACCTTGAGCTTCTCGAAGTAGACCTCCGAGATCGGCATGAGGTCGATGCGGCCGTTCATCAGCTTGCGCAGCGTCGAGGGGAAGTCGCTGGCGATATCGACCTTGGCGTAGCCCTTTTCCTTCAGCAGTTTCTCGGTGTAGTCGCCGCGATGCGTTCCGATGACGTAGCGCCGGGTATCGTCCAGATCGGTTTCGCGAATGCCCGAGGAAGCGGTGGCCACGAGAATGTTGTCGTCCACCAGCAGCGGCTCGACCCATTTGAACAGCTTGTCGCGCTCGGGGCTGTGGGCCGTGGTGAAGAGGCAGGTCATCGGGGTTGCCTGGGCGGCGGCATAGGCGCGGGTCCAGGGCATGATCTCGATATGCATATCGATGCCTGCCTTCTGCATCAACAGCTCGACCTGCTCGACCGATGCGCCTTTCAGGGTGTCGCCTTCGCGGTAGCTGAAGGGCGGGTATTCCTCGGTGACGAAATTGACGCTGGCGGCACGTGCCGGAGCGGCGAGGGACAGGCTCAGGAGAGCGAGAAGCAGCAGTGGTTTGATCATCTCGGCTTCTCTTTTTGCTTTTATGAGGCGCGGGCGAGCGTGTGCGCATCCGCCAGCCGGCTTGCCAGCTGGTCGACGGTCTGCGGACGGTGGAAGAGATAGCCCTGGCCGTAGTCGAGCCCCATCTCGCAGAGCGTGTGGCATTCCTGCTCGGTCTCGATGCCTTCGGCGATCACCGTGCAGCCCATCTTGTGCGAGAGGGTGGTGATGCTTTCGACGAGCGTGCGGCTCTTCTGCCTGATATCCTCGTTGGCATCATTGATCGAGCGAGTAAACGACTGGTCGATCTTGATGATGTCGACGGGGAAGCGGTTGAGATAGCTGAGCGAGGAGTAGCCGGTGCCGAAGTCATCGAGCGCGATGCGGCAGCCGAACTGGCGCATGTCGCTGACGATCTTGCGGATTTCGGGGTTGTTGTGCATCAGAACCGCCTCGGTGATCTCGACCACGATCCGCTCGGGGCGAATGTTGTGGCGCATGAGCAGCGAGGCCAGACGTGCGGGCAGCGACGGCTCGAACTGCAGCGGCGAGAAGTTGATGGCGAGGTAGCTGTTCTCGAGGCCCGGCAGCGCCGAGAGCGTCGCCAGATGCTCGATCGCCTTCTCCATGATGACGTTGCCGACTCGGATGATCTTTCCGGTCTCTTCGGCGACGTTGATGATCGCGGCCGGTGCCATCAGGCCCTTCACCGGGTGATTGAGGCGCATCAGCGCTTCGAAGCCGGCGACGCCGCGACCGTTGAGATTGACGATCGGCTGGAGGAAGGCCGCGAACCAATCCTCTATCAGGCCAATCTCGATGCAGCTTTCGATCTCGGCGCGGGCGCGGGCGTGATCGACCATGCCGTTATCGAAGTGCTGGGCGCCGTTCTTGCCGTCACGCTTCTTGGCATACATCGCCATGTCGGATTTCTGCAGCAGTTCGGCCGCATTGTCGGCGTGGCGCGGATAGATGGCGATGCCGACGCTGGCGCTCAGATGCATGTCAGTGCCGAAGGGCTCGTTGAAGATGGAGGCGAGCATCTCGGCCATCAGGTCGGCACGCTCGGCGGCGTTGCCGGATGGCAGCAGGATGGCGAACTCGTCACCGCCGAGGCGCGCGGCTACATCCGTCGGCGCAAGCTTGCTTTTCAGGCGGCCGACGAATTCGCGCAGCGCCTTGTCGCCCTCGGCGTGGCCGAGGTTGTCGTTGATCCACTTGAAGCGGTCGAGATCGACGAACAGGCAGGCGAGCTCCTGGTTGGCGGCGTCGGCCTCGCGGATCTTGCCGTCGAGCACGGTCTCGAAGCCCTGGCGATTGAGAAGGCCCGTCAGATGGTCGGTGATCGCCTGCTTGTGGTTGCGCGCTTCCGAGGCCTTCAGCGCAGTCACATCGGTCATGACGGACAGCGACAGGCCGCCTTGGCCGCCGGTGGCAGCCTTCGATTCCAGGATCAGCACGTCCATGACGCGGCCGTCGGCGCAGAGGAACTTGACGGTGACATCAACAGTCGCGCCGCCATTCAGCTCACCCTTGCGGCCGAGGAAGGCGCCCCGCGTGTCCGGGGTGACGAGATCGATGAAGCGGTTGCCGATGATATCGTCGCGCTCGTAGCCGGTGGCGGCGAGCCAATAGTCGCTGACGGCGGTGATGTGGCCGTTCTCGTCGAGCGAGAAGAGCATCGCGGGCGTCAGATTGTAGATGTCGATGGCGCGGCGGTGCGCGAGCTTCAGCTCCTGTTCCTCGCTCTCCAGCTTGGACTGCATGGTGTTGAAGCTCTTGGCAAGGCGGCCCATCTCGTCGTTGGAGCGCCAATCGACATGATGGCGCGAGCCGAGCTGGCCGGTGGCCTCGATGGCCGCGATCAGGCGCATCAGCGGGCGAACGAGGACGATGCGGTTGCCGATGAGGGCGGCGCAGAAGACGATGAGGACGGCGAAGACGAAGATCGACAGGAAGATGATCTCTTCATTCTTCAAGCCGGAAAACAGGCCCGGCGCGGGATAGAAGACAGAGATCGTGCCCAGTTTCTTCGGGCCGTCGAGCGTGGTGTAGGTGATGGCGTGCGATACTTCGACCAGTTCGCCGTCGTAGGAGGCGGGGATCGTCGACTGGGTGACGTCAAGCTGGCCGGATGCGTCGCGGACCTGAACCTTGACGATGGTGCCCTGCGAGACGACTGCGGCGCTGATCTGCGCGACGCTGTCCTCGTCCAGATCCCAGAGCGGCTTTGCCAGCGCCTGCGAGTTCGCGACGAGAAGAACGGAGATGTGGTCGCGGATTTCCTTTTCGGCGCGTCCCGAGGACAGGAAAAGGAACAGAACAAAAAGCGGGGCTACGAGCAGAACCAATGCGGCGAACACGATTCCTAGAAATCTGTTCTGAACGGAATTATGCATTTTCCTGCGTCTGCCCCTTGCCGCGAAATTTCTTCGTTCAGAACAAAACCTGCTCTGGAACGATGGGGCATGCTTCCACGAAATGTCTTAATCGAAGTTGAAGCGCTTATCTCTGTAGAAATGAAAAGACCCGCTTTCCGGAGAAAGCGGGTCTTATACTTTACAAAGCGTTCAAGCGATCAAAGGATCAAGCTTCAGCTTCGCCAGCTTCTTCTTCTTCTTCCGATACGCCAGCTGCCGGAGCAACGATCGTAGCGATGGTGAAGTCGCGGTCGATAACCGTGGTCACGCCCTTCGGCAGAGTGACTTCGGAGATGTGGATGCTGTCGCCGATCTTCTTGCCGCTGAGGTCAACGTTGAAGAATTCCGGGATCGCGTCAGCCGGGCAATGAACTTCGACGTCGTGACGAACGATGTTCAGGACGCCGCCGACCTTGAGGCCCTGGGACTTTTCTTCGTTGATGAAGTGAACCGGGATCGCAACGGTAACGGCGGTGTTGCCGGATACGCGCAGGAAGTCCACGTGCATGGTGAAGTCGCGGACCGGATCGAGCTGGTAGTCCTTCGGCAGAACCTTGTACTTCTTGCCGTCGACGTCGATCGTAGCGATGGTGGTCATGAAACCGCCAGCGTGGATGCGCTTCGTTACCTCATTGGTGCTGAGGGAGATCGATATTGGGGCCTGCTTGTCACCATAGATGACAGCCGGGATGAGACCATTGCGGCGAAGTTCACGGGCGGACCCCTTACCAACCCGTTCGCGCGCCTCGGCCTTGAGCTCGTAGCTTTCGTGGCTCATGACTTTTCCTTCCGAGGTTATTTGGAGAGCTCGGCGCAGGCATCACCTGTCGCTGAACTGGAGGCGGGTTTCCCCATCCTCATCCGCATTGCCTCCAAGGGTGTCTGTGCGGACGCGTGCGCTATAGTCTAGTTGCGGCGGAATGGCAAGAGTTGCGGCGCGCAAGAGGAGTGCAGATGCAGCGACGCCGCGCATCTGTTCTTTAGCATAGGCTGATGCAACTTAAGCATCCGCGCCGCGCGCCAATCAAAACCCAAGATCAACCGTCGTTGACGGAGCATTAATGACAGTTGCGATTAGCAATCGTCAAGAATTCTTGGGGTGCCGGAATTATTGGTTTCTTAAGCGGCCGCATATGAAAGCGAAACGGCAAATTGGTCCGGATATCTCATGTTTACCGTTTTTAACTGCATTGCCTACATGCACGATCTCAGGCTGGTCGTTTTGGCCGGATGCCTGTGCTTCCTATCGAGCCTCGCCGCGCTGACGCTGCTGCAAAGAGCGCGGAGTACCGTCAAGGTCGCGCGCCTGATCTGGCTCCTGATGGGCGGTGCCGCCGGCGGCTTCGGCATATGGGCAACGCATTTCGTGGCGATGCTGGCTTATGACAGCGGCGTGGTCGTCGGTTACGACACGTCGGAGACATTGACGTCGCTGGTGCTCGTCGTTGTCGCGACGCTCGCGGCGGTGGCGTTTGCGGCTGGCGCGGAGAGCAGGGTGCGGCGGGGTTTCGCGGGCGTGTTGTTTGGCGTCGGCGTTACATCCATGCATTTCCTCGGCATGATGGCCGTGCAGTTTCCCGGCAGCATGCTGTGGGACCAGTCGCTGGTCCTTGCCTCTATGGCTTGCGCGGTGGTCATCTCGTCCATCGGCTTCTATCTGCTTCCCGATATCAAGGCTGACGCGCGCAAGCTGCTTGTGCCGGCCGCGACCGTCTGCGCCGCGATCGTGGCCATGCACTTCACTGCCATGGCGGCACTGACGATCGTGCCAGGTCCGGGACCGGCGATCGATCCAAGCGAGACGATGTCCACCGGCTTCATGGTCGTCACGCTGCTGTCGGTCTCGTTGTCGATGATTGCGTCCGGCTTCGCCGCGGCCCTGTTCGCGATGCGGGCGGAGAGCTCGACGAAGGAGAGCGAGGCGCGTTTCGAGATGCTCGTGCAGGGCGTGACCGACTACGCGATCTACATGCTCGACAAGGATGGCCGGGTCGCCAACTGGAATGCGGGTGCGGAGCGAGCAAAGGGATACACAGCCGACGAAATCATCGGCGAGGACTTCGCGCGGTTCTACTCCGAAGAGGAACGCGCGGCCGGCTTGCCGCAGCGTGCGCTTTTGAGGGCACGCACCGAGGGGAAGTTCGAGCAAGAGGGCAGGCGGTTCCGCAAGGATGGAACGTCGTTCTGGGCGCACGTCGTGATCGATCCCATCTGGGGTGCAGACGGCGAAATCGCCGGTTACGCGAAGATCACCAAGGACGTGACCGAGCAGAAGGCCGACCGCGACCGCCTCAAGGAGGTCTCGCGCAATCTCGATCTCGCGCTTGAGAACGTCTCGCAGGGCATCTGCCTGTTCGATGCCGAGGAGCGCCTCGTGCTTGCCAACTGCCGCTACAGCGACATCTTCGAATTCGAGCGGGGTGCGATCCGCCCCGGCATGACCTACAAGGAGATCATCACGATCGGCTACGAAATCCATTTCTCGGATCCCGAGGTTGTGGCCAAGCGCGCGTCCGAGCACTACGACAAGCTGATGCGTGCGCTGAGATCGGGCGAGCGTTCGATCGTGCACAAGGCGGCGGAAGGCCGGTCGATCCAGCTGAACCTGAACATGCTTCTCGATGGCGGCTGGGTCGCCACCTATGAAGACATCACGGAACGACTGCTCTCGGAAGAGAAGATCGCTTTCATGGCGCGTCACGACGCATTGACCGGATTGCCCAACCGTTCGGAGTTTTCCGAGCGCCTGTTGCAGGATCTGGCGGTCGCCAAGCGTGCCGGGACGAAGGTTGCCGTCATCGGCATCGATCTCGACAAGTTCAAGGAGATCAACGATCAGCGCGGCCATCACGCCGGCGACCAGGTGCTGGTCACCTTGTCCGACCGCATGAGCGCGCTTCTCGGTGAAGACGAATTCGTCGCCCGGTTCGGCGGCGATGAATTTGCGGCTTTGAAGCAGTTTTCCGATATCGCCGATCTGCATGATTTCGTGGAGCGGCTGGAGGTAAGCCTGACGACCGAATTCAAGGTCGACGGCTTCGACATCAACCCCGACGCCAGCATCGGCGTCGCTATCTATCCGCAAGACGGCTCGACCGGCGAAATGCTGCTCGCCAATGCCGATCTTGCCATGTACCGCGCAAAGGCGACTCTTTCCGAGCGCATCTGCTTCTATGAAGTGGCAATGGACGAGGCAGCCCGCGACCGCCGCAAGATGGCGAGCGACTTGTGGCTGGCCATCGAACGCAACGAGTTGCACCTGCACTACCAGGTGCAGAAATCGGTATCGAGTGGCGACATCACCGGCTACGAGGTGCTGCTGCGCTGGAACCACCCGACGCGGGGCAACGTACCGCCGGGCGAGTTCATCTCGGTTGCCGAGGAATGCGGCGCGATCGTTCCGATCGGCGAATGGGTGCTGCGCGAAGCCTGCAAGGAGGCCGCCGGCTGGGCCGACAAGCACAAGATCGCCGTCAATCTGTCGCCCGTCCAGATCGGTCACCAGGATATCGCGCATCTCGTTCACGCGGTCCTGTTCGAGACCGGGCTCGAGCCATGGCGCCTGGAACTCGAGATCACCGAGTCGTCGATCATCGTCGACAAGGACCGCGCGCTGCTGACGCTGCGTCAGGTCAAGAATCTCGGCGTATCGATCGCCATCGACGATTTCGGTACGGGCTATTCGTCGCTGGAAACGCTGCGCTCCTTCCCGTTCGACAAGATCAAACTCGACCGCAGCTTCATGAACGAGGTCGAGACCAGCGAACAGGCCAAGGCGATCATCCGCGCTATCCTGGCGCTCGGGCAAAGCCTCAACATTCCCGTACTCGCGGAAGGTGTCGAGACGGATGTTCAGCTCGGGATATTGCTCAACGAAGGCTGCGACGAGGCGCAGGGCTATCTGCTCGGCCGGCCGATGCCGATGCGTCCGCGCAAGATCGCCGCCTGAGACCGCGCATGCAACTGCCGGGTTGACAGGGCGGGGGCCTAGCCGTCACATGCGACCTCAAATCGTACGGGAGAAATTCAGCATGCAACTCAAGACCCTAACGGCGACGGCTGTCGTTCTTCTCGGTTTGGTTTCGACGTCTCAGGCTGTCGATATCAACCAGAAGGGCGCCAAGGAAATCGAGGCCAACCTTTCCAAGCTCCTGCCTAAGGACGCAGCGAAGGGCTTCGTGACCGTCAACCCGGCCGGCACACGCTACGAGATCATTTATGACTTCGCGGCGCTGCTGAAGAAGGCCGACCCGAAGAATTTCTCCGTCAAGGGCCTGAACCCGTGGTCGATCTTCGCGACGCCTGAAGAGAGCGGCCTGTGGACGATCGAGGGCAACAACTCGCTCGACGTCACAGGTACCTTCAAGGCGCCTGGCCAGCCGAACACCGAATTCACCTATGTCATCGATTCGCTGATTTCGAACGGCGTCTTCGATCCGGCGATCAGCTATCTGAAGTCCGGTGACTTCTCCAGCAAGGCACTCCGCTTCTCGTCGAAGACAGAGAAGGAAGAGGTGAGCGTCGAGACCGGATCGTCGACTTACAAGATGACCTCGTCGGACGGCGAGATGCAGGGGCGCACCAATTTCGCCGGCAGCGGCACGATGAACGGCTTTGTCGAGAAGATCAGCGGCAAGGACGTGCCGCCGGTTGAAATCCGCGCCGACTCGGTGGATTTCGCGGCTGCCGTGAACGGCGTTTCCATCAATGATTTCCGCGCGATCCTCGCCTTCATCATCGAACACGCCGATGAGAAGAAGCTCAAGCGCGCCGAGAGCGAAGAGATCAAGGAGCTGGTGCGCAAGTCGTTCCCGCTGATGTCGAGCCTCAACGAGACGGTGACCATGAACAAGGTCAGCGTGTCGAGCGTTGCCGGCAACGGTGGCGCCGACAGCGTCGATTACACGATCGGCATGAGCGGTCCGAGCGATGCGATGCGGTTCGACGTCGGTATGGCTGCCAAGCAGATCAGCTTCAACAGCGCATTGCTGCCCGAGATGTATGCGCCCTTCGTTCCCGAAGAGGTGGACATGCAGTTCGCCTTTCCGGAACTCAACATCGCGGCTGTCGGCGACGAGCTGATGAAGGTCGATTTTGCCGATGACAAGAAGAGCAAGGCGGAGAGCGATAAGGCTTTCGAGAAGCTCCTGACCAATGGCGAGTTCGTCGTTGCCTTCCCGAAGATTTCGGCGCGCTCCAGCGTCTATGACGCCGAGATCTCGGGTGAGGTTCGCGGCATTCCGGAGTCGACCACTGCCTATTCGTTGAACGCGTCGATCGTCGCACGCGACTTCGACAAGACGATCACCGCCATCCAGGAACTGGCCAAGAGCAATCCCGACCTCAACCAGGTTTCCTTCGGCCTGATGATGGTCAAGGGCTTCGGCAAGACCGATCCCGATGGTCGTCAGCGCTGGGACGTCAACGTCGCACGCGATGGTTCGATCACGGTCAACGGCCAGGTCATCAAGGGCGCGAACTGAGCCCCAAGTCGTTTCCGGCCGCGTTCGTGGCCGGAAACCTGCTGCTCGTTAGAGAGCCAGCATAATCAGCGGCTGCATTCGCCCTGACCGACGATGCGGAAGCCCGCATTGCCTGCCTCGCATGAATTCGAAAATGTTCTGATCTGTCTGCCGCGTTCGCCGCAAACGGGGCGGTATTCGCGCGTGCAGATGCCGCCGGGCCGCTGTGGCGGCATCGGTTCTTCATGCGGAGGCCGTGGGCGGGGCGGGCGAGGGCCAGGTCCCGGCGTTATCGGCGGCCCGGCGCGGCACTCGCCACGACCCACGATCCTGAAGCCGCTGCTATTGGCTTGGCAGGCATTACCGAAGGTCTGCGTGCGTCCGCCACGTTCGCCACAGACAGGCGCGTATTCCATGGTGCACATTTGTGGCTGCTGTTGCGGCGGGCGGGGGCGTGGTGGGGGCGCGGGGCGAACCGGGCCCGGTCCGGGTCCGTAACCTGGGCCTGGTCCATAGCCGGGACCCATGTCCGCCGTGCAGGCGGAGAGGGCTGGAAGGATGACCAGCATCGCCAATCTGATCGGGGATTTCAGTATTATCGCCATGCCTCTTCCTCCCGTCGGCTGGATATCGTTGATAATCCTAGCCGAATTGGCGCGGGGGAGGAAGGGCGGAGAGAAAGGCTTGTCCGGCTCAGTCGAAGAGGCTGGAGACGGATTCTTCCTGGCTGGTGCGGTTGATGGCTTCGCCGATCAGCGTTGCAGTGGTCAGCACGCGGATATTGTGCGCCGACTGGACAGCCGTGGTCGGCTGGATGGAGTCGGTGATGACGAGTTCGCGCAGCTTCGAATTGGTGATGCGGGTGACCGCGCCACCCGACAGAACGCCGTGGGTGATGTAGGCGGTAACGCTTGCAGCGCCCTTGGCGAGCAGCGCGTCGGCCGCGTTGCAGAGCGTGCCGCCGGAATCGACGATATCGTCGATCAGCAGGCAGTCCTTGCCGGTGACGTCGCCGATGATGTTCATGACTTCGGATTCACCCGGGCGATCGCGGCGCTTGTCCACGATCGACAGAAGACAGTCGAGACGCTTGGCGAGCGCGCGAGCGCGCACGACGCCGCCGACGTCAGGCGAAACGACCATGACGTTGGAGATGTCGTAATTGGCCTTGATGTCACGCGTCAGGATCGGCACGGCATAGAGGTTGTCGGTCGGGATATCGAAGAAGCCCTGAATCTGGCCGGCGTGGAGATCGAGCGTCAGGACGCGATCGGCACCGGCTTCGGTGATCAGGTTGGCCACGAGCTTGGCCGAGATCGGCGTGCGGCCCGAAGCGCGACGGTCCTGGCGTGCGTAGCCGAAGTAGGGGAGGACCGCGGTGATGCGGCGAGCCGACGAGCGGCGCATCGCATCGATCATGATGAGCAATTCCATCAGGTGGTCGTTCGTCGGGAAGGACGTAGACTGGACGAGGAAGACATCCTCGCCGCGTACGTTTTCCTGGACTTCCACGAAGATTTCCTGGTCGGCAAATCTTCGGACCGTTGCTCTGCCCAAGGGCACTTTAAGATAGTTGCAGATCTCTTCGGCGAGGTGCCGGTTCGAATTGCCTGCGAAAACCTTCATCTTGGTCCGCCTGTTGCCTGCTGATAGCCGCGCTTTTTAGCCAGCTTGTTTCCGAATGCAAGGGTAAACGCGACTTGCGCCTTGATATTTCCAAAAAGCTTGTGGCTTAACCGCCACGGGCGTCCCGCCACGAGGAAAACTCGGTGATCGTCTTGGACGCAATCTGCTGCATGACGGAGGCCGGAACCACGGCCCAGGGATCCTGCGCCTGCGAGGGAACGCTCTCCTGTCCCTGGATGCGGTGCAGCCGGGCGCCGCTGTTGTCGAGCACATCCCAAACATAGACCACCGTGACCTTGCCGCTGTCGGAAAAGGCCGAGAGGTAACCCTTGAGGATGAAGGCGGTGCTGTTGTCGTTGGAGCTCTTGATGGAGAGGCCGTGCGAGCGGGCCTCGGCGCCGAGCTGCCGCGACAGGGGCGTCACGGCCTGCACCGGAGCGCCGATGATTGGCAGGAAGCGGACGGTCGAAGCGCCTGATGGCGCCAGCATCGCCGTACGCTTCGGCTCGGCTGCCTTTTCCTTGGCTTCCGCGTCGGCAATGTCCTGCTCTTCGGCCTGCGCGTTGGATACCGGCTCGGAAAGAGGCTGGCTGCGGATGGCGGCGGAGGCTCTTGGCGATTGTTCGGTCTGGCCGTCGAGCGCATAGGCCTGCGCCTGCATCGTCGTCGGCGGAGCGCCGCGACCGGATATGGGGCCTGATGTGGTGTCCTGCTCGACATAGGCGGGGTGGTAGCCGCCCTCGCGCGGCGAAGACGCAAAAGCCTGGGCGCGGCGCGGCGTGCCGGCCATGCGCTCGACCTCGCCCTGAGTGACCGGCGTCGAGCGGATGCTGCCCGAGGTATCGCCGATGTCGACGAGGGGCGTCAGGGCATCCGTGGTGTTGCAGGCGGAAAGCAGGGCAAGGCAGGCGATGAGCGTGGGCGCTGTCGCAAGTCGCGTCATCCCTCGTGTCATCCTTCTTTTCGTGCGCGTGTCGCCACGCGGCATATGCCCCGGCCAACTTTATGACGGTCGGGGCACTGCAATGTCAATTGTCGATTCTAAAGGGTGGTCACTCAGAGGTTGATGAAGTCGAGCGGGTGGCGCGACAACGCCTTCGGCTCGTCGGCCGTCGTGAGGTAGGTCTGGCCGAGGCTCATGGCCGTGCCGCTGTCGGAATCCATGATGATCATGTGGACGAAGAGCGACATGCCGGGTTCGATCGGCTGTGGATTGCCGACGTGGAACATCTGGTGCTCCATCCACGAAGGCGAGAAGCGGGCGCCGAGCGAGTAGCCGCAGGCGTTCAGGCGGTGACGCGAGAGGCCGCGCTCCTCCATGATCTTCGAGTGGACGTCAAAGACATCGCCGAAGGTGTGTCCCGGCTTCAGCACCGTTTCGATGGCCTGGATGTTTTCAAGGCAGGCATTGTAGAGCTCGCGGTGGCGATAGCTCGGTTCGCCGATGACGATCGTGCGCATCATTGCGGCGTGGTAATGCGCGTAGGCGCCGGCCCATTCCAGCGTCAGCTGGTCGTTGGCGTCGAGCCTGCGGCGACCGGCCTTGTAGCGGCAGAGCAGGGCGTCGGCGCCGGAGCCGATGATGAATTCGTTGGCGGGATAATCGCCGCCACCGGCAAAGACCGCGCCCTGCATGGCAGCCAGGATCGCGGCCTCATCGGCGCCTGCCTTCGTCAGCGAAAGGGCTGCGTCCAGCGCGTCGTCGGCAAGGGCTGCCGCGCGCTCGACATAGGCGATCTCCGTCGGGCTCTTGATCAGGCGCAGGCGGCTGACGAGGTAGGACGCGTCGGAAATCTGGCCGAAGGCCATCAGCTGCGTGTCGAGAAGCCTTGCGATGCGGCCGGTCATGCCATGGGTGTCGTATTCGACGCCGATGCGGGCGCCAAGGAGGTCCATCTCGACCAGGAGGTTCTTGAGATCGACCGTCGGGTCGGCGTTGACGCGATCGACCCAGATATGAATGTTTTCGATGATCGACGTCTGCCGCGCCTGGCGCAGATCGGCCGAACGGGTGAGAAGCGCCATGGTGCCGTCGGCCTTGACGACCAGCGTCTGGAAGAAGCAGTAGCCGAAGGTGTCGTAACCCGTCAGCCAGTACATGCTTTCCTGGGCGAAGAGGAGGAGGGCGTCGAGCTTCTCCTCCTGCATCTGCTGCGTCAGCCGCGCAAGGCGATCGGCGAATTCGGAGGTTTCGAAGTGTAGGCCCATACCGGTCACATCTCCCTTATGGCAATCGCCGAAATCTGTCGGCCGTAGTCCGGTTCCTGGCTGTGTGTCGTTCGTCGGTAGGAAAAGAAGCGTTCGCTGTCGGGGTAGGTGCAGACGCCGAGGCTTTCTGCCTTGACGCCGGCGGCACGCAGCCGATCGATGGTGAAGGACGGGAGGTCGAACATCGAATGGCCGGGCTTTTCCGACGGGGTGAAGTAGCGCTGGTAATCGCCGTTTTCGTTGACGAAGCGCTCGACGAATTCGGGACCGACCTCGTAGCTCACCTTGCTGATCGATGGGCCCAGGCAGGCGACGATTGCCTCGCGCTTGGCGCCGAGCTTGATCATGGCGTCGATGGTGTTTTCGAGCACGCCGGTGAAGGCGCCTTTCCAGCCGGCATGGGCTGCACCGACCACCCTGTTTTCCGGATCGGCGAAGAGGATCGGGCCGCAATCGGCGGCGAGCACGCCAAGCGCGATGCCGGGTGTTGCGGTTACCAGCGCGTCGGCCGGCTGGCGGGTGCCGTCATAGGAGGCGTCGACCACCACGACGTCGGGCGAATGCACCTGATGCACGGTTGCCAAACGCTCGACCGGCAGGTCGAACCAGTCGGCGACGCGTCTGCGGTTTTCCTCGACCTTGGCGCGCTCATCGTTAGAGCCGAGGCCGACATTGAGGCCGCGATAGATGCCGTCGGAGACACCGCCCTGCCGGGTGAAATAGCCGTGCTGGATTGTGTCGCCCGTCGCTTCGTTCAGCAGCGCGCTTTGGATCGGTTCCGGGGAGGGCGCATGTGTCATCGGTCGTTCCAAGATTTGTTTCGGCCCAAGATTTGTTTCGGCTTCGCCCAGACGGTGTGCCGGACGAAGCGCTGTCGATTGCGGCGATGTTGACCCCGCCGCGCGCGCCCTGTCAATCCACGGAGCGGAACGGCATCAGATCGATGGCGGGATGGGAAACGGCCATCACCTTGAAGAGTTCCCCCATCTTTCCCTCGCCTTCGCCGGCCAGGCGGTCGACGGCGGCCTGGATGATCTGCTGGGTGCGGGGTTCGCGGTCACGGCCGAGGGCGGCGGCGCGTTCGAGGATGCCGAGGCCCACCAGGAAATCGCCCTGGTGCAGTTGGCCGTTGACGTGGAGCCCGGCTGCCACCGCAGTCTCGCCGAGCGCCTGGAAATCGACGTGACTGGTCAGGTCCGCTTCGCCGGGGTGGGCGAGCGGCGGGTCGAATTCGTGCATGCGCACCGCCTGCAGCGTATCGCCGAAGCCGGTGATCAGATGGCCGTAGTCGAGCGCCAGCGCTGTGCCGCCAAAGGCCTTCAGCCGATCGGCGATGGCGACCATGACGGATTCACGGGCGGGGGCGATCTCGAAGAGGGTGCCGAGAGGCACGGTCGCGGCCTGCTCGGGGAGCAGCTGCGGGTCGATGCCGGCGACGCCGGTTCCGAAGGACAGTTCGTCATCGACGTCGAGGCCGACCATGCGCTCGCGAAAGCCGGTCGCGGTCTTGACGAACTGGCGGATGGGGATGGCGTCGAAGAGTTCGTTGGCGGCGATCAGGGTGAGGCCCGGCGGGATCTCGTCGAAGCCGTCGTGCCAGCTGATCCTGCCCTGATGGGCGGCGAGCGTCTCGGCCTGCACCTCGCGCAGGCGCGGGCTGGTTTCGACGAGGTGGACGGTCATCGTTTCGAAGAGCGGCGGCGCGAGGCGCTCGATGACACGCAGCATGTCCGACATCATCGTGCCGCGTCCGGGGCCGATCTCGACCAGCTTCACATCCGAGGGCGTGCCGTGGCGCTGCCATGCATGGACGATGAAGACGCCGATCATCTCGCCGAAGAGCTGGCTGACCTCGGGCGCAGTGACGAAATCGCCGGAGCTGCCGAAGGGTTCCTTGGTCTTATAATATCCGTATTCGGGATCGGCGAGGCACAGCGAAAAGTAATCGGTGACGCTGATCGGACCGTTCGCCTGAATGATCGCCTTGATCTTCTCACCGAGTGCGGTGGTCATGTTCTCCTCCTCCGGTACCGCGATCAGGACTGCAGGGCAGCCTGACGACGGGCGCGGATCATGGCCCAGAGGCCCAGCAGGATCATCGGCGACGACAGGACCATGCCCATCGTCAGCCAGTTGGTGCCGAGAAGGTAGCCGAGTTGTGCGTCAGGTTCACGAAAGAACTCGACGAAGATGCGCGACAGCGCATAGCCGCAGACGAAGACGCCGGCGACGAAGCCTGGGGTTTTCAGCGCCTTCATGCCGTAGATGAGGGCGGCGAGCACGAGAACCAGAACGATGCCTTCGAGGCCCGCTTCATAAAGCTGGCTGGGATGGCGCGCGAAAGGGCCGCCGGTCGGGAAGACCACGGCCCACGGCACGTCTGTCAACCGGCCCCAGAGTTCGCCATTGATGAAATTGGCGATGCGGCCGAAGAACAGGCCGACGGGAACGACGGCTGCGACGATGTCGAAGAGGTTCCAGAGCGGGATCTTGTTGCGCTTGGCGAAGATGATCATGGCGATCGTCGTGCCGGTCAGGCCGCCATGGAAGGACATGCCGCCGTTCCAGATCTGGATGGCGCGGATCGGGCTCTCGATAATCGCAGGCATGTCGTAGAACAGGATATAGCCGATGCGGCCGCCAAGGACGACGCCGAGCGCTACCCAGACGACGAAATCGTCGAGCTGCGCCTTGGTGATCGGCGAGACATTGCCGGGCCAGAGGCTGTCGTTTGCGGCGATGAGGCGCGCGTAGTACCAGCCGATCATGATGCCGGCGACATAGGCCAGGCCGTACCAGTGAATGGCCACGGGCCCGATTGCAAAGGCGATCGGGTCGATATTGGGGAACGGCATGATGGCCATAAGGTCGGCAGCTGTCTGCAAGGTAATCCCATCCGTTGATGTGGGCGGAAGATGGCCTTGCCATAACAGCGGGTCAAGTTGATTGTTAGTGATGCGAGATAAGTGCGACCGCTTATCCAGTGCAAAGCGCTTGCATCCTTAACGGCGAAGCCCTACCTCATTCCTGAGGGCCGAGAGCGGCCGGAAGCCATTATTTCAAAGGGAGTAAACCGCCATGACGACAGGCGCAAACCGCATCATGGACGAGTTCGCAAAGCTGATGACAGATGCCGCAGGTGCCGCCCAGGGCGTGCGCAAGGAAGTCGAGACGATGTTCAACGCGCAGGCCGAGCGCTGGCTGAACAGCATGGACGTGGTCAAGCGGGAAGAGTTCGAGGTCGTTCGCGAGATGGCGATCAAGGCGCGCGATGAGAACGATGCGCTTCTGGCGCGCATCGCCGCGCTCGAGGCGAAGCTCGAATCCAAGCCTGCCGCCAAGGGCAAGTAAATCCCGTTTGGGGACAGAGCGCGGTGTGGCCTTTGAGAGACACACCGCTGCTTCGGCTAAAAAAGCGGGTGTGTTTATCCACCTGTGGACACTGCCAAAAAAGCCAATGGGCAGAGTCGTTTATACCCTCCTTCTGAATCCAATTCCCAACACCTTTCCACAGTGGCGTTCCCTAAAACGGCCCTCAGGGGGCTGGCACACCACCGGGTGCGTTATACACTGATTTTAAATGATGATTCGAAGCAGTTGGTAAGCTCCGGGCAGGTTCACTGCGTAAGTCTGGTAGCGGTTCAACGGTCATCTGGGTTGGTGGTTTCCGGGTTAGTTGCGTGTGTTCGCTTGTGTCTCGTTGGACGAAGTCGTTACGCATTCACTCCGGTCAAGAAGGTGCTGCATGAGCCTCATGGAATTGGAAGTCGAGCGTCAATCGAACCCGGTCGATATGATCGAGTACGTCGCCGCCCACAACGACTGGGCTTTCGAGCGGTCGGGTGACGACGAAATCGCGATGACGGTCGAGGGCAAGTGGACGGATTATCACGTCTCCTTTTCCTGGATGGAGGAATTCGAGGCGCTGCATCTCGGCTGCGCCTTCGACATCAAGATCCCCGAACAACGCATGAATGAAGTGACGAAGCTTCTGGCCGGTATCAACGGCCAGGTGCTGATGGGTCACTTCGACGTCTGGCGCCAGGAGGATGTGATCATCTTCCGTCAATCGCTGCTGCTTGCCGGCGGCGCGGAGCCGACGAACCGTCAGGTCGAAGTGCTGCTCGCCAGCGCGCTCGATACCTGCGAGACCTATTATCAGGCGTTCCAGTTCGTGATCTGGTCCGGCATGGACGCCAACCGCGCCATGGAAGCCGTGTTGTTCGAAACCGTGGGTGAAGCGTAACATGTCCGGTCTGTCGTCCTCGGGTCCAATCGTTCTTGTCGGTGCCGGCAACATGGGGGGCGCGATGCTCTCCGGCTGGCTGAAGAATGGTGTGCCCGGTGCCTCCGTCGTCGTCGTCGATCCCGGCCCCTCGGCCCAGATGATGGCAACGATCAACGAGGCGGGCGCCAGGCATGTGACGGCGCTTCCCGCCGAACTGAAGGCCGGCGTGCTGTTTCTGGCGGTGAAGCCGCAGGTGATGGACGCCGTGCTCCCATCCGTGAAGAGCGCGGTCGGCGACGATACGGTCGTGGTTTCGGTCGCGGCGGGCAAGACGCTCGGCTTTCTCGAATCCCATCTCGGCGAAGCGGCGATGGTTCGCGCCATGCCGAACACGCCGGCCATGGTCGGCCGTGGCGTCACCGGCGCCTTCGCCAATGCCCGTGTTGGTCAGAACCAGCGCGATCAGGTGCATGCGCTGCTCAGGGTCTCCGGACCTGTGGAGTGGGTGCCTTCCGAATCCGATATCGATGCCGTTACAGCCCTTTCGGGCAGTGGTCCTGCGTATGTGTTCTATCTCGTGGAGTGCATGGCAGAAGCAGGCCGCAAACTTGGCCTGCAGGCGGACCTTGCCATGCGGCTTGCACGGGAAACTGTCGCGGGGGCTGGTGAACTCTTGCACCAGTCCCCCGACGACGCATCGAAGCTTCGCCAGAACGTGACGTCTCCAGGCGGCACGACGGCGGCGGCGCTTTCTGTGCTGATGGCTGACGATGCGATGCAGCCGCTGTTCGACAAGGCGCTTTCGGCCGCTCGCAAGCGCGCCGAGGAGCTGGCGGGTTAAAGCGCGTCGCGATCTTTCAGATCGCTAGTTGCGCTTTAGGTCTTTGTTTTGCCGCATGTCGTTATCGCAAAACCGCACACACTTTTGCGCGACATGCTCTAGATAAGGCTGATTTTCATGACCGAAGAAATTACCTACGGCGATTTCGAGCGGGTCGACATTCGTGTCGGCACCGTTATCGAGGCCAATCCGTTTCCCGAGGCGCGCAAGCCGGCCTTCAAGCTCTTGATCGACTTCGGGCCGGAGATCGGCGTCAAGAAGTCCTCGGCTCAGATCACCGTGCACTATACGCTCGAGACGCTCGTCGGCCGGCAGGTGCTGTGCGTGGTCAATTTCCCGCCACGGCAGATCGGGCCGTTCCGCTCCGAGGTTCTGACGCTCGGCTTCGAGGACGAGGCCGGCGCCATCGTGCTTGCGGCGCCGGACAAGCCGGTGCCAAACGGCAAGAAGATCATGTGATTGGTGGAGCGCCGTGGCCTTGTGCCCGGCGTTTCAATGCCGACGGTCTAGTGAATGTCGCGCGAGATCGGTTCCGACAGGCTGAAGTCGTGGAACGTGGCTTCGAAGCCGGCGCGTTGCGGTGAGCAGAAGACCGGGCCAACCATCAGTTCCGTAAATTTCGGGTCGAACCAGGCGAGGCGCGCCATGCGCCAATCCGCCATCATGTCGGTCCTGTACTGGATGAACAGCGCATCGCCATTGCGCGTGACCCGCACCGACAGCCTTGCGAAATCATGGTCGATACGAAATGCCGACCAGTCGGAATTGCCGTTGGTGACGACGACGCTGAAGTGGCGGGCGCCGTCCGTATATTCGATCCCGCATTTCATCCAGTGCGTCGCGTCGGCACGCAGCATGATGCCGGCCTGATCGTAGAGCGCCTGGTAGTCCGCCGAAAAGGTCAGCTCAGCGGTGAAGTCTCCGTGGCGTGGACGATGGATGAAATGGCCATCGTCGCGGTGGAATCCGTAATAGGTTCCCTGCCAGAAATCGGTCTTCTCGCCGGAGCGCACGTGCAGGCCGTCGTCCCGCTGCTCGGCGAAGGGCGGCGGGTTGAGCCAAGTCATGTCCGTCAAATCGATTGCCATCGTGATCTCAGGCCGGGATGCGGATGACGGCGCGCAGGCCGCCGAGCGGGCTGTCGCCAAGCGTGACGTTGCCGCCATGGCTGCGGGCGATGTCGCGGGCGATCGCCAGGCCAAGCCCCGTTCCCGACGCATCGAGATTGCGCGCCTCATCGAGGCGGAAGAACGGCTTGAAGACGTCCTCGCGGTTCTGTTCGGGGATGCCGGGGCCGTCGTCGTCAAACACGATCGTCAGCCACTTAGCGCCGTGCTTGGCCTCAATGTTGAGGGTCTTGGCATAGCGGCGCGCATTTGAAGCAAGGTTGGTGACGAGGCGGGTGAATGCGTTCGGCCGGACCACGATATCGTCGTCGCCGTCGATTGAATAAGTGAGCGTCTTCTTGTGCAGGGCGAAGTCCGGCTCCAGCTTCAACAGCAACTCGCTGAGCTTCAGCTCGCCGACATCTTCCTCGACCTCGCTGCGGGCAAAGGCCATATAGGCCTCGAGCATCGACTGCATGTCGTTGACGTCGTCGCTCATGCCTTGCAGGTCGGGATTGTCGCCGGCGAGCGCCAGCTGCAACTTGAAGCGCGTGAGGATGGTGCGTAGATCGTGGCTGACGCCGGTCAGCATCGCCGTTCGCTGTTCCATTTGCCGCTCGATGCGCTCACGCATGAGAATGAAGGCGAGGCCGGCGCGGCGGACTTCATCAGCACCGCGCGGGTAGAAGTTTTCGGCCTTCTGGCCCTTGCCGAAGCTTTCGGCGGCGGCCGCCAGTTTCTGGATCGGGCGGATCTGGCCCCTCAAGAACAGAATGGAAATGGTGATCAGCACCAGCGACGCACCGACCATCCAGACGATGAAGATATGGGTGTTGGAGGCGTAGGTCTGATTGCGCTTGGCGAGCACGCGCAGGATCTTGCCGTCTAGCTTTACGCGGATTTCGACGAGATTGGAATCGCCGACCGTGTCGATCCAGAAGGGGCGTTTGATCTGGTCGCGGATTTCGTCGCTCAGAATCCCATCGAGAATGGAGAAGAACGGTTTGATGCGGGGCGGGGGGAGCTCGCCATCGGGCTCGATCGAGATCTGCAGGCCGAGCTGGTCGCGGGCGATGCGGGTGGCCTCGCTGTAGTCCGTATCCTGCGGGTAGGTCTCGATCATCTGGATGATCGCGGCGATATCGGCGGTCACGGCCATCGACAGGCGCTGGGTGACCATCTGCCAGTGCCGCTCCATGAAGACTGCGGCGACGACGGACTGCAGGAGCACCATCGGCATGATGATGATGATCAGCGAGCGGACGTAAAGGCCCTTGGGCAGCTGGCGGCGCAGCAGGCGGGTGAACCAACGCCAGCCGGAAACCGGCGAGCGGTCCTCGCGTCGCAGGGAATCGAATGTTACCATCTAGAGCCTTTCCGGGTCCCGGATCATCAATCGATGCTCAGGCGGTATCCTATACCACGAACCGTCTGGAGCCAGACCGGATTTGATGGGTCGTCCTCGATTTTGCGGCGCAGGCGGTTGATCTGCACGTCGATCGTGCGCTCGCCGACATCGACATCGTTGCCGATCAGTTCGTGGCGGGGAATGGTGTCGCCGGCGCGCTTGGCGAAAAGCAGCATGATTTCCTGTTCGCGGTCGGTCAGGCGAACGATCTCCGCGGCCTTCTTGAGCTCGCGGCGGGTCAGCGAGAATGTGTAGGGGCCGAACATGACCTGTTCGATCTTCGGCGCATCGCCGGAGACGTTGCGGCGCAGGATGTTGTTGATGCGCAGCACGAGCTCGCGCGGGTCGAAGGGCTTGGGCAGATAATCGTCGGCGCCGGCCTCGAGGCCGGCGATGCGGCTGTCGGATTCGGCGAGCGCCGTCAGCATGATGATCGGCACGTTCTTGATGATGCGCAGATCCTTGGTGACGTCGATGCCGGATTCGCCGGGCATCATCACGTCCATGATGATCAGATCGAAATCGAGGCCGCCAAGCTTGCGGCGTGCTTCGGCGCCGTCGGCCGCAACCGTCACACGGAAGCCGTTCTCGCTCAGATAGCGGTTGAGCAGCGCGCGAATGCGCGTGTCGTCATCCACAACGAGCAAGTGTGCCGCATCGTCCGAAATCACTATCTTCGCCGCCATTCAGTCCGCTTTCGAGTTTTGTCTGTTCTGCATGCCACTCAGGAAGGCCTTGACGCCAGCCCTTATCTCCGGAGACGCCCCGTCGAATGCTCTCTCAATACGGCGCGATTGCGGCTCGGCGAGTGCAAGCACCAGATCCCGGCCAGTGGCGGTGGGATAGAGCTTGCGCTGGCGTCGGTCCTCAGGCCCCGCTTTTTGTTGAATATACCCCGAATCGATAAGCTGTTTGAGTACCCTTGCGAGACTCTGTTTGGTTATCTTCAACGTATCCAGGAGATCGGCAACGGTCATGCCGGGGTTTCGGTTAACGAAATGCACCACGCGGTGATGCGCACGTCCAAAGCCGCTCTTTGCCAGGATGGCATCAGGATCGGAGACGAAGTCCCGATAGGAGAAAAACAGGAGCTCGATGATATCGAAGTCGATGGTTTCTGTGTTTTCCAACGGCTTGGTCAAAGGCTCCGGCTTGGGCTCCTGCCTGCCGGCTCTCGGGCTGCTCTGTCGTGCCAATTTGGCATTTCCTTTCCTAGTCTGCGCCGTTTGGCCGGAGCACGCGGGACCATAGGTCAGCAATGATGACATATGTACCAGTGTCTGTCGGTTTCCGGCTTTCGCGCGTGCAAAGAAGATCGGTGTTGTCAGTAGAACCGAGATGCCCCGCGCAAAACTCCCCATGCGATACGCAATTCCCCTGCGTGATTGGATTAAGAGGCATATTTGCGGCAACAATCAACAGGCATGACGCGAGCGTTGCGGCGAGTTCACAGCCGTCTGGCGAGCGCGCATGAAAAAGGCGGCCGGGTGGCCGCCTTTGCTGTCCATGATTTCAGGTCTTAGTTGTAGACGTAGACGATACGACGCGTGCCCGGATCGACCAGTACCGGACGGTCGTTGATGCGCGCGTAGCGGTACTGGTAGTCAGGGATTTCCTGGAAGGTCACGGTGCCGGGCACCTGCGCGCCGACGACGACATCACCGCCGACCTCGACCGTGCGGCCAGGGTTGCTCTCGATATAGGTGGTGACCGTCTGCGGCGGTTCGATCGTCTCTACCGAGCCGACCGGGCCGAGCAGTTCGTCGCCCGGAGCAGGTTCGGCGGGGCCGGTCGCTGCCGTGGTTTCATAGGTCACAACGGGGATATCGAGATCGGACTGGTGCTGCTGGACGATCACCTGGTTGCCGTCCTGATCCATCTGCAGATACTGGGCGTAAACCCAGCCGCGCATGCCGTTGACATCGACACGGCACCACTGGCTACCGGCGACGCAGCCGTCGAGGATGGTTTCGGAGCCGCGGGTCGCAACGCCGACAGCGGGATACTGCTCGCCGGGGCCGGCGTGAATGGTCAGATCGTTGATGGCCGTTGCGGCCATTTCCGCGCGGGCGAGGCCGGCGGTCGCCAGAACCATTGCGCCTGCCAGGAAAAGATTTCGCTTCATGGTCATCGTGGGTCTCCTTTTATAGACGGGTTGGTAACGCCCGGAACAAAGGGAGGTTCCGCCAAGGGCGATCACAGGAGATTACACTTGTCGTTGCGGCGTGACGGAGCGCTCGGCAAAATCGAGGCTGCACGTGCCGGCGTTTGCGACTATATCGACATCGAGACGGACGAACTGCGCAAGACATAAAGCGAGGCACCCCATGAGCATGCTCCAGGCCGGGATCATTCCGGTGACAGCGTTTCAGCAGAACTGCACGATCTTTTTCGATGAAGCGACGAAGGAAGGCGTGGTGATCGATCCGGGCGGAGATGTCGCCAACATCCTGCAGGGGATCGAGCAGAATGGGCTGAAGATCAAGGCGATCTGGCTGACCCACGGCCATCTCGACCACGCCGGCGGGGCCAAGGAGCTCAAGGAAGCGCTTGGCGTCGATATCATCGGCCCGCACGAGGACGATCTGCCGCTGCTGCAGCGGATCGAGACGCAGGCGGAGAAATACGGGCTGCCTTCCGGCCAGATGCAGAACGTCGAACCGGATCGCTGGCTGAAGGATGGTGATACCGTCTCCTTCGGCGAGCATGTGTTCGAGGTCTATCACACGCCGGGCCACGCGCCGGGGCATGTCATCTATTTCAACCGGGCGCAGAAGTTCGCGCATCTGGGGGACGTTCTGTTCAACGGTTCGATCGGCCGCACCGATCTTCCCGGCGGAAACCACCAGCAGTTGCTCGATTCCATCCGCGACAAGGTGCTGCCGCTGGGCGACGAGGTCGGCTTTATCTGCGGCCACGGGCCGGGCAGCCGGATCGGCGACGAGCGCCGCGGCAATCCCTATCTGCAGGGGCTTTGATACGGGCAGGGGATCACAGCTGGCAAAGTCCGCACAAAACAAAAGCGCCGCTGAAAAGCGGCGCTTCGGGCATGAACGATCGGCGTTCGATCAGTTGGCGACGCAGAAGTGGCTGCGGCCGTCGTTGCCGATGAAGGTGCCGCTGCGCGGATCGAACGAACGGTAGCGGTAAGAGCAGTAGCGCTCCCACTGCGGGGTCCACGGCTCGACACCGACGCGAACCGGAGTCGGCTGGTAGTAGCGCACGGGCGCCGGGCGGTAATAGCGGGGAGGTGCTGCGTAGACCGGACCATCGTCATAGGCGTAGGGCGGGTCGATGTAGCGCGGTTCGTCGTAGCGCGGCGCATTGGCGATCGCCGAGCCGACGATCAAGCCTGTTGCCAGACCGACAGCGCCGCCGACCCATGCATCATTGTTATGATGGTGGCGATAGCGCCAGTCGTCAGCCGATGCGACGCCGATCGACGAGAATGTGATGGCAGCCGCAGTTGCCGTCAGAAGAAGTGTCTTGGCAAGGCTATTCATGTGTTCTGTCCTGTTCAAACTCTTGGCCGGTTTTGCACCTTGATGATGGCAAGTTAACGGCTGGCGGCTGAATGCAGGCTGAACGATAAAACCCGGCGGCCCGCCGGGCTTCAACTCGATTGCAAAGGTAGGCTCTATCAGCCGTCGATCTGCAGGTTGACGGCCTTCGGGCCCTTGCCGCGACGATCCGGTTCGGTGTCGAAGCTTACCTTCTGGTTTTCCGTCAGTCCGGCCAATCCGGAAGCCTGCACGGCGGAAATGTGAACGAAGATGTCCGCGCCGCCCTTGTCAGGCTTGATGAATCCGAAGCCCTTGTCGGTGTTGAAGAATTTTACAGTCCCAGTCTCGGCCATGCGTCAGGTCCTTTGATCTCTGCCCGCCATCCACACGGGCAGCATACTGATATTGCCTCCTCACGGAGACGCTAACAGGCAATTATTGAATTGTGAGAAAAAGGTCCCCTCTAAATCAGTATAGTTCTCCGCAGAACTTCCGCCTGCTTATTTAGAACCAACCGACCGGAGTATTAGCGTCTCCGGCGCGCACAATCTTAAGGACTTCCCATGCTCGCAAAATGCCCGAACGCCACGAGATTGCTGCGATTATTCACTTTTGGCAAGCAAAAGTTTTCCGACGCAACGCTGCCTCGCGCGCCAATTCCGGGTGGGTTTTGCGCTCCGACGAAAAAAACCACTCATCAGCCGCCGCTGAATAACGTTTTGTATCGTGAGCAATATATTTTAGGAGCAGATTTTGCCAAAAGTACAACGTGCGCGCGACCTCGCGAACGTTAAACTTTTTTTCATATTTTCGGCTTCAGCCCGGATTTTGGCCGATAAGCAGGCCGTTTTGGCGACGTCGACGCGCTATCTCGGGGACGATTTCAACTAGAAGCATTGCCGCGAACATCAGCGCGCAGCCGACATAGCCGAGAGGGGAGATCTTCTCGCCCAGCACCAGAGCGCCGAGTGCGGCGCCGAACAGCGCTTCGGACGACAGGAAGATGGCCGCTTGCGAGGAGGTGGTATAGCGCTGGCCGATGATCTGCAGCGAGAAGGCGACGCCCGATGAGAAGATGCCGACATAGAGGATTTCGGGTGCCGCGTCCCAGATCGCCACCAGGCTGATGGGCTCGACAATGACAGCCGCGGCCAGCGCCAGGACGGCCGTGACGGCGAATTGCGCCACCGACAGCGTCAAGGCTCGGCCGGTCTCGGAGACGATGATGCCGGCGAGGGTGATCTGCCCGGCGGAGAAGACGGCGCAGAAGATCGTCAGGATATCGCCGCGCGACAGGGCCGACATGTCGCCACCCGACAGCAGATAGATGCCGGTCAAGGCCATCAAGGCGCCCGGCCAGACGATCCAGTGCGGCGCCCGGCGCAGGAAAACCACGGCGATGATCGGCACGATCACGACGTAGAGCCCGGTGAGGAAGCTTGAATTGGTCACCGTCGTCGTCTGGAGGCCGATCTGCTGGGTGATCATGACGCCGAAGAGGGTGAGGCCGATCAGCAGATAGAGCATGGCGTGGCGCCCGCTAGTCTTGACCTTACTCTTGCGCGCCTCGATCAGCGCGAAGGGGAGCACGGCGACGGTAGCGATCGCGAAGCGCAGGCCGACGAACCAGAGCGGACCGATCGTTTCCATCGCCGTCGACTGCGCGACGAAGCCGCCGCCCCAGATGGCGCCAGCCAGCAATAGAACAAGGTTCGCCTGTATGCGCGTCATATCAGCCTCAATCGGGTCAGCCTCAATCTGGGAGGTCGGCCAGACGGGGTTAGCGCTTTGCGGCCGAAAAGGGAGTGGTCGAGATGGGCGACCGTTACCAGTTTCGTTCGACCGCAGCAAGGCGACGTTGGCGGCCTATATCAGCCGTTGTTGGCAGGTGCCCGGGAGACGCGTAGCAGCGCACCATCGTCGTCGTCAGTGACGATCAGAAGCGCGCCATCGGGCGCCACCACGATATCGCGCATGCGGCCATAGGCGCCGTCGAAGATACGCTCCTCAGCCACGAAAGCGCCGCTGTCATCGCGCTGCATGCGCGACAGGAGCTGGAATTTCAGGGCTGCGACCAAGAAGTCGCCATTCCATTCCGGAAACATCTTGCCGCGATAGATGGCGACAGCGCCCGGCGCGATCGAGGGATCCCAATAATAGAGCGGTTGCTCCAGACCCTTCTTGGCGGTGCCTTCGCCGATTTCGGCGCCGGAATAGTCGCGGCCGTAGGTGATGATCGGCCAGCCGTAGTTCTTGCCCGGCTCGATGCCGTTGATCTCGTCGCCGCCGCGCGCGCCGTGCTCGACGGTATAGAGCTTGCCGTCGGCGGCGTCGAAGGTGATGCCCTGCGGGTTCCTGTGGCCCTTCGACCAGATTTCCGGCAGCGCCTTGGCGCCGTCCTTGAAGGGATTGTCATCGGGGATGCTGCCATCGGCATTGATATGGACGATCGAGCCGGCATCGTCCTGCCAATCCTGCGAGCGGTCGCGATCGCCGCGGTCGCCAACGCTGATGAAGAGTGAGCCATCCTTGGCGATGGCGATGCGGGAACCATACTGGATGCCGCCGCTGGTGAACTTGCGCATCTTGAAGATCGACTTGACGTTTTCGAGCGCCGTTCCGTCGGCCGAAAGCGTGGCGCTGAAGGCTTCGGTGCCGGAGCCGCCGTCACCCGGGGTCGCGGCCGTCAGATAGAGTGTCCGCGAGGTCGCGAAATCGGGTGCCAGTTCCACATCCATCAGACCGCCCTGACTTCTGGCGTAGACCTTGGGCACGCCAGATATCGGCGCCAGGAGTTTGCCGTCGCGGATGATCCGCAAACGGCCGGGGCGTTCGGTCACGAGATAGCCGCCATCGGGAAGGACGGCCACCGCCCAAGGGTGCTCTAGCCCCGAGGCGATCGTTTCGACCTGAACCTGGACCTTCTTGGTCTCGACCGTGTCGGCCGCCATCGCGGGAGCGGATTGGGCAAGGATCGCCGCCAGCAACAAGCCAATCCCTGGTGCTTTACCGAGCCGAAGTGTCGAAACTGATCTCATTCCCCATCCCCTAATGCCAACTTACAAATGTCAATTCGCATGAGACTTGGAGGAGGGAGGGCTTCGGTTCAACCCTCAAGGGGTGGAGGATAACGGCATTGTGTTTCGGCCTTGAACGGAACCGGTCGTTTTCGCATCCACAAGCTCAGCCTCGACGATATAGCGCAGCGGCCCGCGTTCGGTGGCGCCGAAGGGCCAGCAGGTTGCCAGCACGAGGTTATGGCCGTGCGCGGCCGCGTCGATGCCGCTGTTGTCCCAGGAGACGACGCGGCCTTCGCCGGCCTTGAAGATCAGGCGCTCGCCGTCGCGGCGCGTCACCTCGATCTCATCGCCCGGTTTGACGTCCTTCAGCCAGCGGAAGTGGGTGTCGCGATGGGCGGCGATGACGGATGTGCCTTCATCTCCCGGCTGCGGCGTGTTGGTAAGCCATGCGGGGCCGAAGGCAAGGGCTTCGCCGGAGGCGCCGGAGAGGACGATCGCCTGCTTGCCGAGGCGCGGGGCGCTGACCTTTGCTTCGGTGGTGAAGTCGGCCCAGGGCCAGGGCTTGGCATCCTCGCCGCGCAACTCGGCCGCGAAGGCGCGCGCGAGCAGGAATTGCGACAGCTGCGCCTTCGCCTTGATGTAGATGCCGTCGCTGATCAGGATCATTCCGTAGAGCGCCAGGATGGCGACGCCTGCAGCGATCACCTTCTCGACCACCGAGAAGCGCGGCCACAGCGCCGACGGCTGCTTGTTGTCAGGCGCGTCGAAGGCGGTTGCCGCTGCCGTCGCCATGGCGAGTTCCAGATAGGTGGGAAGCGGGCCGAAATCATCCGCCGGCCCGGCTCCGCTGGTTCTGCCTGTTCTAATGGCCACGGCGGGTTCCTCCCGCCATGGCGTTGCGGCGTCTCCACGCCATCAGACCGCTTGCGGCCACCAGCGCCAGGATCATCATCGTCACGCCACGAGCGATCTGTTCGTCGGCGCGCGTCGCAGTCTGCGGCAGCTGGATGGAGGCCGAGCGCTGGGCGATCAGGTTGGCGGCCTTGGGGGTCGGGGCGGCAGCCATGCGGGTTGCCGCGAGCTCGGCCACCTGCTGCAGTGGGGCGGCCATGGCGTGGTCGGGGCCGTTGCCTGATGGCGCCTGCGGGGCGGGGGCGGTTTCGCCGTAGACCTTCTCGAAGTCCCATCCTTCAGGCAGGTTGAGCGGAAGCTTGGCGGAGTCCAGCGGCTTGTCTGTTGGCCGCGACGGGGTGACGTCGACGGCGACGAGGCTGGTCATGCGCGAGACGAGGTGATGGGCGAGCGCCACGGTCTCGACATCCTTGTCGAGCGCTGTCGGGTCCTGGCGCTCATAGGCGCGGGCCTCGAGATCGTCGATCTTGCGGCGCGCCCAGAGCTTGGAGATGCCCTGTCCGTCGGCGGCATTGGCGATATCCATCTCGACACGCCAGGGCTGGGCGCCAGTCTTGCCCGTGATCTGCAGCTTGCCTGATGGCTTGGCGTCCGGCAGTTCTGCTGTCAGCACCACGGGTTCGCCGGTGTAGAGGTCGGGCATGGGGTTGGGGGTGATGTCCTCCGCCTTGGCGTCTTCGAACGTCGCCGCGATATCGGTCATCGCGGGGTTCTGCAGCTTTTCGAATAGCTCGGCCATGCGCGTGGCGATCTGGTCGGTGGAGCCGATCTGGGTGAAGGTGCCGCGGCCCATCTCGGCGGCCTTGGTCATGAAGTAGGAGTTGGGCGCCGAGCCGATGCCGACGGTGAAGACGCGGGCGTCGCCGCGGTTCTGGGTGATCTCGGTAAAGAGCTGCTGCTCGTTGCCGATCGCGCCGTCGGTGAGGAACACGACCTGGCGCAGCGCGCCAGCCGCGACCGAGCCCTGGTTGCGCAGCGCATCCTGCAGCGCCGGCAGCATTTCGGTGCCGCCATCGGCATTCAGGCTCCTGACATAGGATATCGCCTTTTCGCGATTGTCGGGGGAGGCGGTGACGAGGCCGTTGAAATAGTCGGTCATCGTGTCGTCGAAGCGGATGACATTGAAGCGATCATCGGCGTTGAGCCTGGAGATGGCGAGCGCCAGGCTCTCCTTCGCCTGCTCGATCGACGGGCCGGACATGGAGCCGGAATTGTCGATGACGAAGACGACCTCGCGTTTGGCGGGGGCTGCATTCGCATCCGGCGTCGCGGGCGGGGTGACGAAGGCAAGCAGATAGGTCTTGCCGTCACGGACTTCGCGAAACAGGCCGGCGCTCGGCGTCTTGCCGGGGGCGGCTTTCCAGGTGAGCTCGAAATCCTTGTCGGCCGGAACCGCTTCGCCCTTCAGCGCGATCATGCGGTTCTGGTCGCCGTCAGTCTCGATGTCGACATCATGGAAGGAGGATTTGACATCGCCGAGCGGGAAGCCGGCCTTCAGCTTTACGGTCAGTGCGACGGGATTGATCTTGGCATTCTCACGCGGACCGAGCACCGGTGCTGCGATCTTCTCGCGGTTTTCGACCGGATCGGACGGGACGGCGAAGCCGGCGCCGTTATTGAATTCGACGGTCTGGACGATCGGCGCCGGATTGTAGCGGGGGGCGACGACCATCGGGAAGCGCAGCGAGAACTCACCGCCGGACTGGTGCACCGTCTGCTGGTATTCGACCTGCACGACGATGGTTTCGCCGGGGCCGATATTGGCGACCTGGTTGGTGAAGATGTTGGGGCGCTGCTGTTCCAGCAGGGCGGTCTTCTTGCCCTCGGCCTTGGCCTGCTCGTAGATTTCGCGAGCTTCCTGGCGCGGCTTGATCTGGCCTTCGATGAAGCGATCGCCGATCTGCATCTTCAGGACGTCGACGGCGGAATTTTCCGGCAGCGGGAAGACGTAGGTGCCCTCGACCCATCCCTTGCTCGGGTTCTGGAAGCGCTGGGTGACCTTGACGCGGGCGATGGGACCGGTGACATCCATCTCGACGTCGGTCTTCAGGCGCGGCGCCTCGACGAAGAAGCCGGGTTCCTTGGCGGGAAAGAGCAGCGAGCCGCTGTTGACGTCGTTCGGCTTGATCAGGCCGGCGAGCTCGCGGGCTTTCGGCTGGCTTTCATCAGCCGCATAGGCGGCCGTCACCAGTCCTGATGTAACCAGAACGGAGGCGGCGAATGCCACGAATGCGATCAACAGGGATATGGAAACGCGGGCGGCGCGCAGCCGCCTGATGGTGACTTCATCTTCCAGAAACATGGCATGCCCTCAGTAACCAATTTCGGAGATGCAAGAATGCGGCTTCGATCTCGGCGGGCTCGCGACCGAATTGCGGCATGCCACGGCATTTGTTGCGGCCAATTCGTGGCGAAGGGCCGATTTGGCGAAGTTTTTGATTTCAGGGCGTAAATCGGGATCGTGCCGACTGGGCGGCTTCGGATTATGCGAATCACGATCCCGATGGCGCGAATGATCACGAAGAATCATCCGATTCATCACCCCTTTGGCCTTGAAAAGCCTGCCTACATTGGACATAGACCGTAGCGCAGAAATCCGGCCCCGGCCGTCTGCTAAAATCAACCGTATAGGACCGATATCATGGCCTTTCTTGCCGATGCTCTTTCCCGTGTGAAGCCTTCCGCCACCATCGCCGTTTCCCAGAAAGCGCGCGAGTTGAAAGCAAAAGGCCGTGACGTGATCGGTCTTGGCGCCGGTGAGCCGGACTTCGATACGCCCGACAATATCAAGCAGGCGGCGATCGACGCGATCAACCGCGGCGAGACGAAGTACACGCCGGTTTCCGGTATCCCTGAACTGCGCAAGGCGATTGCCGCGAAGTTCAAGCGCGAGAACGGCCTGGATTACTCCTGGGAGCAGACGATCGTCGGCACCGGCGGAAAGCAGATTCTTTTCAACGCCTTCATGGCAACGCTGAATGCCGGCGATGAAGTCGTGATCCCGGCCCCTTACTGGGTATCCTACCCGGAGATGGTGGCTCTGTGCGGCGGTACGCCTGTTACCGTCATGACGACGCAGGAAAACAACTTCAAGCTCCAGGCAGCTGATCTCGACAAGGCGATCACGCCGAAGACGAAGTGGTTCATCTTCAACTCGCCGTCCAACCCGTCGGGTGCCGCCTATACGCATGATGAGCTCAAGGCTCTCACCGACGTGCTGCTAAAGCATCCGCATGTCTGGATCCTGACCGACGACATGTACGAGCATCTGACCTATGGCGACTTCAAGTTCGTCACGCCCGTCGAAGTCGAGCCGAAGCTCTATGATCGCACGCTCACCATGAACGGCGTTTCGAAGGCCTACGCGATGACCGGCTGGCGTATCGGCTACGCGGCCGGCCCGATCCAGCTGATCAAGGCGATGGACATGATCCAGGGCCAGCAGACCTCGGGCGCATCGTCGATCGCGCAGTGGGCCGCTGTCGAGGCGCTGAACGGCACGCAGGCGTTCATCCCTGAGAACAAGAAGATCTTCGAAGGCCGCCGCGACCTCGTCGTGTCGATGCTGAACCAGGCCAAGGGCATTTCGTGCCCGAACCCGGAAGGCGCCTTCTACGTCTACCCGTCCTGCGCCGGCCTGATCGGCAAGACGGCCCCGACGGGCAAGGTCATCGAGACGGACGAGGACTTCGTGTCCGAGCTGCTGGAATCGGAAGGTGTTGCCGTGGTTCACGGCTCGGCATTCGGTCTTGGCCCGAACTTCCGCATCTCCTACGCGACTTCGGAAGCGCAGCTCGAAGAAGCCTGCAAGCGCATCCAGCGCTTCTGCGGCGCCTGCAAGTAAGCAGCCTCGCTTTGAACTTCGAAACCCGCCGGCGACGGCGGGTTTTTTGTTGCGGGTGTGTTTTGCTCCCGTCCATTTAAGGATCGCTAATGACTGGCATCTATTGGTGCGCTGTTTTTATAGATTTCATTGCCTCCGGATCATGACGCTTCAATCCTTCCAGCTCGACTTCGCAACGGTTCTCCTGTTGCACCAATGCTCGTTTCTCGTCGGCGCTCTCTGCTTTCTCTATACGCGCTGGCAGTCGAAGCGCGGCGAGGGGCTGGGCACGCTGGCGATCGGCTTCCTGTCGCTGGCGATGTCGTCGACCTTGGCTGGGCTCGGTGAGCGTTCGGTGCTCTCCCATGAAATATGGACGTTCGGCACCTTTGTATTCGGCCTCATCGGCTATTCGGTCTTCTGGGTCGGCATGCGCCAGCTCAGCAGCGGCCGACGGCGGCGGATCGATTGGCTCGTGCTGGTCATTCCAGCGGTGCTGATCGTGACCGCGGTCGTGACGCAATTCTACCTGGTCGACGCGCTTCGCGGCGCGGTCGGGAATTTCGTTTCCTTCCTGTCGCTGGCGGCGGCCACGGCCACCGTGCTGCACGATCGGCGACCGGAACGGCTGCCAGTGCGGATCGTGCTGTCTTGCGTGATCGCGCTGTCGTCGATTCTGGCCTTGCTCATCGTCATTGCCATGCTGACGCCGGCAATCGCTCCGATGACGCCGCGCTGGGCGTTCTTCATCCGCATCATCTGCCATTTCGCCATCGCGCTCTTCGTGATCATCCTCGTGAAGGAGCGCGCCGAGGCGGCGCTGCGGCATGCGGCCGATACGGACATGCTGACCGGCGTCGGCAACCGCCGCTGGTTCACCTCGCGGATGCCGAAGGTCATGCGCGCGGATGATGCGCTGCTGTTGATGGATCTCGACCTGTTCAAGCAGGTCAACGATCGTTTCGGCCACGATACCGGGGATCAGGTGCTCGTGAGCTTCGCCGATGCGATCCGCCGCAACCTCAATGCCAGCGGCAGCTTCGCGCGTCTCGGCGGCGAGGAGTTCGCGGCCTATCTGCCGAAGACCAACGCCCTGGAAGCCATGAAGGCTGCCGAGCGTCTGGTCGATCTGATCGGCAAGCTCGAAGTCGACAGCAACGGTCAGCGGGTGCCGCTCACCGTCAGCATCGGCGTTGCAACGAGCGCGGATGCGGGCCGCTCCTGGAGCGATCTGCTCAAGATGGCCGATGCGGCGCTTTATGCCGCCAAGGATAGCGGGCGCAATCGCGCCGTTCTTTACGAGAAGATCGCTGCGTAATCGGCTTTCTCAGTTTGCAATCCGATTCAGGTTTTCGCCGTAAGGCGTTGATTTCGGATTCTATCTGCCGCTGAGGTACTCCATCGTCACAATCCTAAACTCGCCAGCATCAGAAACGTCGCGAAGAGGATGAAGTGCGTCATTCCCTCGATCGCGTTGGTCTCGCCATCGTTGAGGTTGATGGCGGCGGCGATCAGGGTGATGGTGACCATCACCGTCTGCACCGGCGTCATCGCCATGATGAAGGGCTGGCCGGTGTAAAGCGCGATTGCTTCCATGACCGGGACGGTCAGGATGACGGTCGACAGCGAGGCACCCATGGCGATGTTGACGGTTGCCTGCATGCGGTTCTTCAACGCGGCGCGAAGCGCGGTCAGGATCTCGGGCGCGGCCGATATGGTCGCGACGACGAGGGCGGTGAGGCCGATCGGGGCGCCGGTGCCCTTGAGGCCCGTCGTCATGAAGGCCGACATGAATTCGGCCAGCAGGCCGATGATGACGACGCCGGCCAGGATCGTGGCGATCGAGACCGCCGTCGATCCTTCGTCGCCATGGTCCTCCGATGCGTCCTGTTTGCGCTCGGCGCGAGGGTAGCTGTAGCTGAAGAAATAGCTGTGCTGGCCGACCTGCATGCGCAGGAAAAGCGCGTAGAGCGCGATCATCGCGACGATGGTGAAGGCGGAATAATAGTGCCATTTCTCGTCGGGCACGAATTCCGGGACGATCATCGAGATGCCGATCGCCGTCAGGATCATGACGCCATAGGTCTTGCCGGAGTTGTCGTTATAGGGCTGCTCGCCGTGCTTCAGGCCGCCAAGCAGGGCGGCGAGGCCGAGGATGCCGTTGATATCGAGCATCAGCGCCGAGTAGATCGTGTCGCGCACCAGCGTTGGCGAGCTTTCGCCTGACATCATGATGGCGAGGATGATAACCTCGACGGCAACAGCCGAGAGCGTCAGGATCATCGTGCCATAGGGATCGCCGACCTTGATGGCGAGGATCTCCGCGTGATGGGCCACACGCATCGAGGCGAGCACGATGGTCACGACGAGGGCGGCCGCTGCAATAAGGGCGGCGCCCTGGCCCATCTCCATGATCGCGTGTTCCGACAGAAACGCCGCCACGCCGACCGCAATCGCGATCAGCAGGTACCGTTCGGTTTTCAGGCGTGACACTATCCCCAACGTCGAGCTCCGATCTTGATTCATGTCTCAAGTCTAAGGCGATGATTTCACATATCAAGTCGGCGATTGCGCGGGGCAGGTTTGCAGTCTTGGGCATTTAATGGAATACTGCCTCATCGGTCAGCCGGAAGCATATCGCGGCGCCTCTCGTCTTTTTGCCAGATGGCACCGCGCTAAACAGGATCCGATCCTGTCGGCTCGGTGTGTTGAACCAAGCAAAAGAGGAGTGAAGTGCATGGTCAAGGTGGTCTATGAAGTCGTCCAGCACGATGGCGGCTGGGCCTACCGGCTGGGAAACGTGTATTCCGAGGCCTTCCCGACACATTCCGAAGCGCTTGAGGCGGCCCGTATCGTGGCGGCCGAGCAGCAGGTCGGCGGTGATTCCGCCGAGATCAGCTGGCAGGACGACAAGGGCAAGTGGCACGAGGAATATGCCGAAGGTGGCGACCGTCCGGAGACTGAGGTGGTCGATGGCAACTGGAAGACCCACCAGGCCGCAACGTCGCCGCGCGCCTGACCGATCGCGCTCTTCATGAGGCGTTCCGTCAGTCCCGGCGGCCGAGCGCTCCTTCCCTGATATAATCGAGCAGGCCCGCGACCAGCGCATCGAAGGTGACGCGGTAGCGCGGTGAGGTCCTGATCGCCTCGTGCATCACCACCCAGGTCGTGAGCGGGATTTGAAACGCCTGCGGCAGCACGTGGACAAGATCCTCATCCGACGCCGCCAGTCCTGTCTGGCACATCCCAATTCCCAATCCCGACCGGATCGCCGCCATCTGCGCCAACGTGCTGTCGGCCTTGAAGCCGAAGGTGAGGTCGGCGAAGACAGGGTAGCGTTTCAGCATCGTCCTGACATAGCCGGTGTGCCGGTCGAAGCCGATCAGGCGGTGGTTGCCTAGATCGGCCAGGGTCTCTGGCGTGCCGCGATGGTCGAGATAGCGGCGATGGGCGTGGAAGCCGAGCGGAATGTCGCCGATGCGGCGCACCACCAGCGCGTCCTGTGTCGGCTCGCTCATCCGCACGGCGATATCGGCTTCGCGGCTCAGCAGATCCTCGACCGCGTCGGAGGCGGAGAGCTCGATCTCGAGCTCCGGATATTGCTCCATCAGCGGTGCCAGGATCGAGGGCAGCACCTCGACGCCGATCACCTCGCTGGCGCTGATGCGGACGGGGCCGGCGATGCGGTCGCGATGGCCGGAGGCGGTGCGCAGCAGGGCGGCGGAGGTTGAGGCCAGCGTTTCGGCGTAAGGTCGGAGTTCGAGGGCCGCTTCGGTGGGCATCAGGCCGCTCTGCGAGCGGACGAAGAGCTGGGTGCCGACGATCTCTTCCAAGGCGTCGATATGGCGGCCGATGGTCGGCTGCGTTAGCCCGAGCTCGCGGGCGGCGGCCGATAGCGAGCCGTGGTGGAGCACGGCGAGAAGGGTGCGGTAGAAATCCCAGCTTGGCTCAGTCGTCATTCAAATACGTATAGATGAGATACGAATTTCGTCAATTTCGTTTATCTCTGCGGGAGCGCATCATCTCTTCATCAAAGGATGGAGATGATGATGACACAGCAGATCGCACTTGTACTCGGAGCAACCGGTGGCATTGGCGGCGCGGTTGCCCGCAAGCTTGTTTCGCGCGGCTGGCATGTCCGCGCGCTGAACCGCAATGTGGAAAAGGCGCGCGTCGCCGAGCCCTGTTTGAACTGGGTGAAGGGTGACGCGATGCGTGCGGCCGATGTGATGGCAGCCGCGCAAGGGGCGAGCCTGATCGTGCACGCCGTCAATCCGCCCGGCTATCGCGACTGGGAAAAGCTGGTGCTGCCGATGCTCGACAATACGATCGCTGCCGCCAAGGCGGTCGGCGCAACGATCGTGCTTCCCGGCACGGTCTACAATTTCGGGCCGGACGCGTTTCCTGTTCTGCGTGAGGACAGCCCGCAGCATCCGGTGACGAAAAAGGGTGGCATCCGCGTCGAGATGGAAAAGCGGCTGGAGGCCGCATCGCGTGATGGAGCGCCCGTCATTATCGTGAGGGCTGGCGATTTCTTCGGGCCGGGAGCGGCGAGCAGCTGGTTCTCGCAAGGTATGATCACGCCCGGCAAGCCCATTTCCGCCGTGACCAATCCGGCACGCAATGGCGTGGGGCATCAGTGGGCCTATCTGCCTGACGTGGCGGAAACGATGGTCCAATTGGTCGAGCGGCGCGAGCGGCTGTCTGGTTTCGCCGTCTATCACATGGACGGCTTTTGGGATCGCGATGGGCAGCAGATGGTCGAGGCGATCAGGCGCGCCGTTGGCGGGCGGGTGAAGATGCGGGGATTTCCCTGGTTCGTCGTGCCGCTGGCGGCACCCTTCGTGACCTTCATGCGCGAGTTGAAGGAGATGCGCTATCTCTGGCGCGAGCCGATCCGGATGAGCAATGAGCGGCTGGTGGCGGAACTTGGCTTTGAGCCGCGCACGCCTGTTGATGATGCCGTCAGGATGACCTTGCTGTCGCTCGGCTGCCTTGAAGGTCCGATGGAAGGTGAGGTGGCGGGCGCAGTTGCGCCGCGTGGCTAGCCTTGGCTCAGTTCCGCGAGCGCGATGCGGGCGACCGTCAGCGGGCTTTGCGCTTCCGATGACATGCCGTCGTCGAGAAACCAGGCGGCGGAGAGGCCGCAATAGGCGGCGATCCAGCGCAGCAGGCGCTCGGGCTCGATGTTGGCGGCAGCCGATATGATCGGCAACTGGCGCCGGAGCCGATCGGGATCGGTGACCGTCGAGAGTTCCGGGTTGGCGAAGATGTTGGCGTAGTCGAAGCCGCGCTCGCCAACCAGGCCCTTCGGATCGATCGCCAGCCAGCCGTGCGCTTCGAAATCGAGGACGTTGCCGTGGTGGATATCGCCGTGCAGGGCGGTCTCGTCACGGGGTTCGGCGAGCAGGGCGGTGGCGATGTCGTGGCAATCGGTGAGCACGCCGCCGTATTTGCCGGCGGCCGGTGCGAGATCGCGGAACCATCGGGCAAGGGGAATGAGCGGCGGCTTCGGTGTCTGGCGTGGAGCATGCAGTTTGGCGATGGCGTCGCAGAGGATGCGGCTTGCCTCGTCATCCTCGCCTTCAGCGGTCATGGTGAGGAGCGAGCGGCCACCTTGGGCTCGTTCGAGCACGATCGCATCGGCGTCGTGGCAATAAACCTTCGCCGCACCGTTTCCGTCCCACCAGTGCATCACGGCAGCGCCCGATCGCTCGGCTTCGTCGGCGCTCAGCTTCAGCATGGCCGGCTTGCCGCGCCATAGCACGGGCAGGAGGTTGCTGGAGTGGGTGACGACAGGCTCGCCGTCAGGAGTGAGGTGCCAGCGGTCGAGATAGGGCTTGAACATGGCGGGGATGCTAGCCGGTCGCGGCTGGAAAGGGAAATGACGTGGACCCGGAAGATAGGGGCCAGAAAGAGAAATCCCGCCGGGTGGCGGGATTTCGAGGTTTGCGGTGTTGTTTAAGCGACCTTTTCGAGGACCGGGTAGTCGATGTAGCCCTTCGGGCCGCCGCCGTAGAGGGTGGCCTGGTCGATTTCGTTGAGCGGGGCGTTGGCCTTGAGACGCTCGACGAGATCGGGGTTGGCGATGAAGGGCTTGCCGAAGGCGATCAGGTCGGCCTTGCCGCTTTCGGCGGTGTCGATGGCGAGCTGGCGATCATAGCCGTTGTTGACCATCCAGCTTGCCTTGCCGCCGGCCTTTTCATAGGCGGCGCGCAGGCCGTCATAATCGAAAGGCTTGTCGCCCTGCTGGAAGTTGCGGTCGCCGCCGGTAGCGCCCTCGATCACGTGGATGAAGGCGAGATCGTATTTCGCGAGACCCTCGACGACGTAGTCGAAGAGCGGCTGCGGCGCAGCGTCGGATGCGTCGTTGGCGGGGGTGACCGGCGAGATACGGATGCCGGTGACGCGCGGGCCGATTTCCTTGGTGATCGCATCGACCACTTCGAACAGGAAGCGGGCGCGGTTTTCGATCGAGCCGCCGTATTGGTCGGTGCGGTCGTTGATGTCGGCGCGCAGGAACTGGTCGATCAGGTAGCCGTTGGCGGCGTGGATCTCGACGCCATCGAAGCCGGCGTCGATCGCGGCGCGGGCGGCCTTGCGGTAATCCTCGACGATGCCTGCGATCTCGGCGGTTTCAAGCGCGCGGGGCTCGGAGGTCTCGGCGAAGCTGCCGGTGCCGTCGGCGTTGACGAGGTAGGTCTTCGACTTGGCGGTCTTGTTGCTGGAGGAGACCGGCTTGCCGCCGTTCGGCTGCAGCGTCGTGTGCGAGATACGGCCGACATGCCACATCTGGACGACGATCTTGCCGCCATGGGCGTGCACGGCGTCGGTCACGCGCTTCCAGCCGTCCAGGGCTTCCTTGCTGTAGAGACCGGGGACGTCGGCATAGCCCTGGCCCTGGTGGGTGATCGCGGTCGCTTCGGTGACGATCAGGCCGGCGGAGGCGCGCTGTGTGTAATATTCGACGTTGAGGTCGTTCGGCACGGCGCCCGGCGAGCGGTTGCGGGTCAGCGGGGCCATGACGATACGATTCTTGACAGCGATGTCGCCAACCTGCGTCGGTTCGAAGAGCTTGCTCATGGGAAGTCCTTTCGGTGGTGTTAGTGGTTTGGGGGCGTTGGAAGCATCATTCAGCTGGGGCAGGCATGGCTGCCTTGCCCTTGGCGGAGAGATAGGTAAGCGCCGTGACGACAAGGCCGATCAGCGCCATGAAGGCTGCGACCAGCGGCACGCGGGTCATGTCGAAGCCGAGCTCGATGGCCATGCCGCCAGCCCAGGCGCCGAGCGCGTTGCCGGTGTTGAAGGCGCCGATATTGATCGTCGAGACAAGATTGGGCGCATCCTTGCCGAAGTGCACGACACCGACCTGCAGGGCGGGAACGGCGGCGAAGGTCGCCACGGCCCATATAAAGAGGGTGATTTCGGCGGCGATGAAATAGGGGCTGGTGAAGCCGAAGGCGACCGAGGTGACGGCGATCATCGCGAAGACGCCGGCGAGCGTCGGCCCAAGCTTCCAGTCGGCGAGCTTGCCGCCGAGAAGATTGCCGACGGTGAGGCCGAGGCCGATCAGGAACAGCGTCCAGGTGACGCCCTGCGGCGACAGGCCGGTGACATCACGCAGGAGCGGCGCGATGTAGGTGAAAAGCGCGAACATCGAGGCGGAGAAGAAGACGGTGGTCGACAGCGCCAGCCAGAGGTGGCCGTTCTTCAGGGCGGCGATCTCGCGGAAGATGTTGCCCTGTTCTTCCTGGCGGTCCTTGGGGAGCACGGCGATCAGGCCTGCGATGGTGATGATGCCGAGGACGGTGACGACCGCGAATGTCGAGCGCCAGCCGAATGCCTGGCCGATTGCGGTGCCAAGCGGCACGCCGAGCACGTTTGCGAGCGTCAGGCCGGTGAACATCAGCGCTACGGCGCGGGCGCGGCGATCCGGTGCCACAAGGCTGGCGGCGACGACGGAGCCGATGCCGAAGAAGGCGCCATGGCAGAGCGCGGTGACGACACGTGCGATCATCAGCACCCAGTAGCTCGGCGCCAGCGCGCAGAGCAAATTGCCGGCAATGAAGAAGGCCATGAGCGCGATCAGCGCCGTGCGACGCTTCAGATGCGCGGTGGAGACCGCCATGACGGGCGCGCCGACGGCGACCGCAAGCGCGTAGCCGGTGACAAGCCAGCCGGCTTGCGGGATGGTCACCGCAAGGTCGGTTGCGACTTCGGGCAGCAGGCCCATGATGACGAATTCGGTGGTGCCAATCGCAAAAGCGCTGAGCGCCAGGACGAGGAGGGCGAGGGGCATGGTCAGAGATCCTGTGCCAGTTGCTTGAGGAAAGCAGCGATGGTTTCTTCGTTGCGCTTGTAGAAAATCCACTGGCCGACGCGGCGCGTGGTCACGAGATTGGCGCGGCTGAGCGTGCCCAGGTGAGCGGAGACGGTCGATTGGGAGAGGCCGCAGCGTTCGAATTGGCTGGCGCAGACACCCATCTCGAGGGGGTGCTCCTGCGAAGAGAAATGCTCTTCGGGATTCTTCAGCCAGTTCAGAATCTCCATCCGCTTGGGATGTGATATCGCTTTCAGGATTTCGTCGTTGTCCATCGTCGTTTGCCGAACCATAAATCGTTTCTCATCGATATATGGATCGACGATTTCCGATGTTCAAGACATGCGCGAACGGCGCGTGCGATTTTTTCCGTGGTTAAATTTTAAGCAAAAAAAGAGGGCCACCGAATGAACGGGGCCCTTTAAGGTGTGAAGGTTATTCAACCTCCAGAGGGGAACAGCTAATGCAGCGGCACTGGGAGAGAACCGCCATGTGCATCAACTGAGTGCGATATGATGCTTTGGCGGGCAGATTTCAATGCCGTTTTGCGCATGCCTGCTATGCAATGCAGCATTTTATGCTGCGATGCGAAAAATTAGGGCAAACCAAGGCAAAAAAAGAGGGCCACCGAAAGCTCGGGGCCCTTTATAGGTATGAAGGTCTAAACCTCCAGAGGGGAACAGCTAATGCGGTGGAACTGGGAGGAAAAGCCACCGTGTGCATCAGCTGAGGTTGATATGGTGTTTTAATGTGCAGCCGGCAACCAATTTTTGTGCATGTCAGGCATGCGCCATCTGCACAGCTGCCAATTTCGCCGTAAAATCAGTTAGAAACTCCAGTTTCTGGCCTTGCTGACGATGAAGTCGCGGAAGGCCTTGAGCTTGGCGGCGTTCTTCATTTCGTCGGGATAGCAGAAATAGGTGTCGAAAGACGGCACGTCGGCGTTGATCGGCAGCTGAATCAGGCCCGGGTCGCGGCCGACGATGTAGTCGGGCAGGCAGGCGACGCCCATGCCGAGCAGGCAGGCGCGCTTGATCGAGGTCTGGCTGTTGATCTGCAGGTGCGGAATGCGCTTGTTGTCGGACGAGCGGCCGGCGATTTCGAGCCAGTTCACGTCGAGCAGATAGTTCGGCGCCGGTTCGCCGAAGGTGATGATTCGGTGGTTGTCGAGATCCTCGACCGCCTGCGGCTCGCCATATCGGTTGATATAGGAGGGGGCCGCGTATACGTGCATGTGCACGGTGAACAGTTTGCGCTGGATGAGATCGGATTGCTGCGGCTGGCGCAGGCGGATCGCGCAATCGGCGTAGCGCATGTTCACATCCACTTCCTCGTTGTCGAGGATGAGCTGGATCTGGACATCCGGATAGAGCTGCATGAACTCCTGGATCTTGTCCGTGAGCCAACCCTGGCCGAGACCGACCGTCGTCGTGACGCGCAGCTTGCCCGACGGCGTTTCCGTCGTCTCGGTGAGCTGCATCTTCACGGTTTCGAGCTTCAAGAGCACGTCGTGAGCGGTGCGGTAGAGCAGTTCGCCCTGTTCGGTGAGGATGAGGCCGCGGGCGTGGCGGTGGAACAGCTTGGTGCCGACATCCTGCTCCAGCGCGCTCACCTGACGGCTGATCGCGGATTGGGACAGATGCAGCTTGTCGGCCGCGTGCGTGAACGAACCGGCTTCGGCAGCTGCGTGGAAAATACGCAGCTTGTCCCAGTCCAACGGCATTCCACCACCCCTCATGCCGATATTACTCCGCAGCTACGGCGACGGGCAGCTGGCCCGTGAGATAACGTTCGGCCTCGAGCGCTGCCATGCAGCCCATGCCGGCGGCGGTGATCGCCTGGCGGAAAGTGTCGTCGGTGACATCGCCGGCCGCGTAAATGCCCTCGACCGAAGTCGCGGTCGAATCAGGAGCGGTCCAGAGGTAGCCGTTGTCCTTCAGCTTCAGCTTGCCCTTGAAGAGCTCGGTTGCCGGCGCATGGCCGATCGCCACGAAGACGCCGTCGATCGTGTGGTCGGCAACAGTGCCGGTGCGCGTATCGCGCAGGCGAACGCCGGAGACGGACGGCGGCATCGGCGGCTTGGCCGGCGCGCCGGTGATTTCGGCGATCTCGGTGTTCCAGAGGATCTTGACGTTCTCCTTAGCGAAGATGCGTTCCTGCAGGATCTTTTCCGAGCGGAAACTGTCGCGGCGGTGAACGACCGTCACGGTCTTGGCGATGTTCGAGAGATACAGCGCTTCCTCGACGGCAGAGTTGCCGCCGCCGACCACGATCACGTCCTTGTTGCGATAGAAGAAGCCGTCGCAGGTGGCGCAAGCGGAAACGCCGAAGCCCTGGAAGGTCTGCTCGCTCTCGATGCCGAGCCACTTGGCCTTGGCGCCGGTCGCGATGATCAGCGTGTCGGCGGTCCAGACCTGGCCGCTATCGGTGCGGGCGACGAAGGGGCGCTGGTTCATCTCGACTTCGGTGACGATGTCGTTGACGATCTCGGCGCCGACATGCTTGGCCTGTTGCAGCATCTGGTCCATCAGCCAGGGGCCCTGGATCGGATCGGCGAAGCCCGGATAGTTCTCGACGTCGGTGGTGATCATCAGCTGTCCGCCTTGCTCCATCCCTGCAATCAGGACCGGCTTCAGCATCGCGCGCGCCGCATAGACGGCAGCGGTATAGCCGGCGGGGCCGGAACCGATGATGAGCACCTTGGTGTGGCGGGCGGACATGAGACTTCCTTTCAACTGGCTGGACGCGCTGGATATAAGGCGAATGCGGCCATCACGCGTCCATGCGTTATTTATGAACGACCAATGCTTTTATTCAAGGGCAGCCTTGCGTTACCAACAAGGCATTCGGTGTGGATGTGCAAGATTCCGTCATCCCAGGGAAAGATTCTTGCGTATTGTGCCGCTTTATATAGAAGCTGGATTCACGATTTTAAAGAAAGGCACTCGCTTGGTTCGCGCTGAACTGGACGCCATCGATATCAAGATCTTGCGTGAGCTGCAGGCGGATGGGCGCATGACCAACGTCGAGCTCGCCGACCGGGTCGGCATCTCGGCGCCGCCCTGCCTTCGGCGTGTGCGCAAGCTGGAAGAGTCCGGGGTCATCGAAGGCTACCACGCGATGCTGAACAGCCCGAAGCTGGGCTTCGATCTCGTCGCCTTCTGCATGGTCGGGCTCAAGCATCAGTCGGAAGCCAATCTCAAGGCGTTCGCCGCGGCGACGACGCAGTGGCCGCTGGTGCGGCAGGCCTGGATGGTCTCGGGCGACAGCGACTTCCTGCTGCATTGCGTCGCCGAAAACCTGACGCGGTTCCAGGACTTCGTTATCGAGGTGCTGACCGCCAACGAGCATGTCGACACGGTGCGCACCATGCTGACGATCCGCCAGATCAAGAAGCTCGGATTGACGGAAGTCTGAGTTGTCTCAGCCGAGGCTGTCGTAGACGGCCTTCAGCTTCGTGGCTTCGCCTTCGATGCGGAAGTTTTCCATGACATGCGTCTGGGCATTGGCGGCGAGCCGTGCCAGGCGGCTTTCATCATCCATGAGTACCGAAACGGCCTTTGCCATCGCATCGAGATCGTCGCGGGCAATCAGCAGGCCTGCGCCGTTATCGCCCGTGGTGACGATCTCCGGAAAGGCGCCGACATCGGTTGCGACAACGGGCACGCCCGAGGCCATGGCTTCGAGCGGCGTCAGGCCGAAACCTTCCCAGCGCTGCGGCGCGACGAAGAGATCGAGCGCGCGGTACCAGTCGTTGATGTTGGTGTGCTCGCCGACGAAGAGGATGCGGTCTGAGAGACCGGCGGCCGCGACCTTGGCCTTCAGGCCGTTCTCGAACTCGACATGCTGGGCCGTGGCGCGGCCGGCGACGATGGCGCTCCACTGAGGATGATCGGGGAGAAGCCGCAGCATGGTATCGACGAAAAGGTCCGTGCCCTTCTGGTGGCGGACGCGGCCGAAGCAGCCGGCGATCTTCTTGTCCGGGTCGAGGCCGCATTCGCGCTTGGCCTGCGCCTTATCGGATGGAGGCGAGAAGCGGGCGGTGTCGATGCCGTGCAGGATGACGGTGCTCGGGACTTCCAGATAGTTCGCCGTCTTGCCCGAGGTCGCGATTACGGCATCCATCTTCGAGACGAGAAACTTCGTCCAGCCGCTGTGCTTGCGCTGCGATGCGGAGGTGAAGACGATCTTCAGCTTCATGCGCAGGATGTCGCGCATGATGAGGGCAGGGAGCATCTCGATGTTGCGGCGGGCGTGCCAGACGCGGAAGGGCCGGGTCGAGGGCGCAGTCCACAGCTTCGAGAGATCACGGAAGCGGATATGCGGGATCGATGCCGGCAGACCCGGCCCGAGCGCTGCGATCTTCTGACCGAGCGCTCTCTGGACCGGGATAAGCTGGATGATCGTCGAGGTGACGCCTGACAGGCGCTTCTTGAAGTTCGGCGCTATGATTTCGACGTCAGCGATATCGACGATGTGCGATCGGCCGCGATCCGCCAAGGTCCTCAGCCCCAGGTGATGGCCAGAACTTCGTAAGCCTTGGAGCCGCCGGGCGCGTTGACTTCGATGGAATCGCCGACTTCCTTGCCGATCAGCGCGCGGGCGATTGGGGAGGAAATGGAGATGCGGCCGGCCTTCACGTCGGCTTCCTGGTCGCCAACGATCTGGTAGGTCTTTTCTTCCTCGGTGTCCTCATCGACGAGCTTCACCTTGGCGCCGAACTTGATCGTGCTGCCGGACATCTTGGAGAGGTCGATAACCTCGGCGCGCGCCGTCAGATCTTCGAGCTCGCCGATGCGGCCTTCGTTGTGGCTCTGCGCTTCCTTGGCGGCATGGTACTCGGCGTTTTCCGAGAGGTCGCCGTGTGCGCGAGCCTCGGCAATCGCCTCGATGATTCGCGGGCGTTCTTGCTGCTGACGCCAGCGCAGCTCTTCCTGCAGCTTGACGAAACCACCCTGCGTCATCGGTACCTTATCAACCATTTTCTTGTCCTTCAGTCTTTGTGTCGGCTAGGCAGAGACACAAAAGAAAACAGGTCCCGAAGGGGAACTTCGGAACCATGCAAAAACTCTATCTGCTTCGTTTATAGCAGATTGCCTCCGTCGATTTCCAGAGAATTCGATGAAGCGACTTGCAACCCCTCATGGCTTTTCGCGTCAAACTTGAAAAACATCAATCTATGGCGGCTTTTCTTGACTGTTAGCGATGGAACATATAGTGAACATAGGCATGAAGAAGTCACTCGAAGAGCGGTTGGCCATCCTCTCGGACGCGGCCAAGTATGATGCCTCCTGCGCCTCCAGCGGTACGACCAAACGTGACTCGTCCAAATCGGGCGGGCTTGGTTCGACGGAGGGCGCCGGCATCTGTCACGCCTACGCGCCGGATGGGCGATGCATATCGCTGCTGAAGATCCTGCTCACCAATTTCTGCATCTACGACTGCGCCTATTGCATCAACCGCTCGTCCAGCAATGTGGAGCGGGCGCGGTTCACGCCCGAGGAGGTTATCTGGCTGACGCTGGAGTTTTATCGGCGCAATTATATTGAGGGGCTGTTCCTGTCGTCTGGCATCATCCGCTCCTCCGACCACACGATGGAAGAGATGGTGCGGATCGTACGGGAGTTGCGCACCACGCATAATTTCCGGGGCTACATTCATCTGAAATCCATTCCCGAGGCGTCGCCGCATCTGATCGAGGAGGCGGGGCTTTATGCCGATCGTCTGTCGCTCAACATCGAGCTGCCGACCGATCGCGGCATCGCGCAGCTGGCGCCGGAGAAGAAGCCCGCCAGCATCCGCCGCTCGATGGGTGATCTCCGATTGAAGATCGAGGCGGCGTCTGAGCCGACGCTGCAGACCAAGCGGCGCAAGCGCTTCGTGCCGGGCGGGCAGAGCACGCAGATGATCGTCGGGGCCGATGGCGCCAATGACGCGACCATTCTCGGGACCAGCGCGCAGCTTTACGGAAGCTACGGGCTGCGGCGCGTCTATTACTCGGCTTTCAGCCCCATTCCCGACTCGTCGAAGAACCTGCCGCTGATCAAGCCGCCATTGATGCGCGAGCACCGGCTCTATCAGGCCGACTGGCTCTATCGCTTCTATGGCTTCGGGATCGACGAGATCACGTCCTCGCAGGAGGGCGGGATGCTCGACCTCAATCTCGATCCGAAACTTGCCTGGGCGCTTGGCAATCGCAACGACTTCCCCGTCGATATCAACAAGGCGCCGCGCGAGACGCTGCTGAGGGTGCCGGGACTGGGGACGAAGACGGTGAAATCGATCCTATCGGCGCGCCGTTTTAGACGACTTAGGATCGAGGACCTGACGCGGCTTGGTGTGTCGATCAAGAAGGTGCAGGCGTTCATCTCGGCGGAGGGTTGGTCGCCACGCCGGCTGATCGACCGGCCGGATTTGAGGGCGATGTTCGAGCCGAAGCCGGAACAACTGTCGTTGCTGTGATGATTACCGTGTTGCTGGAGGGCCGGGGGGAGTTGGCCGAGTGGCGGGACGCGGCGCGGCGACTGGCTGCCTCGGGTGTTGCGCCCGAGGAGATCGAGTGGCGGGAGCGGTATCGCGAGACGGATCTGTTTGCCGCGCCTGAAGTGTCGAAACTGCCGGCGCTCGATGCTTCCAAGCCGCTGACGGTACCGCCCTCCTTTATCGGGCTTGCGGAAGCGGTGATCTGCCATAGCGATCCGATGCGGTTTTATCTGCTCTACCGGCTACTCTGGCGGCTGCAAAGTGATCGGTCTTTGCTCGACGTCGCCTCGGACGAGGACGTGGCGCGGGCGCGGGCGATGGACAAGAGCGTTCGCCGCGACGCGCACAAGATGACGGCCTTCGTGCGCTTCAAGGAGGTGGGATCGGGGATTTCGCTCAACGGGCGGCGGAAGTTTCTCGCCTGGTTCGAGCCGGATCACCACATCGTCGCGCGCAAGGCGCCGTTCTTCCAGAAGCGCTTCAACGACATGGATTGGGTGATCGCGACGCCCAAGGGGTCGGCTGCCTGGGACGGCGAGAAGCTGACCGTCAGCCATGACCCCTGCGAGAAGCCCGATCTCACCGATCCGGCCGACCAGCTGTGGCGGACCTATTATGCCAACATCTTCAATCCGGCGCGCCTGAAGGTGAAGGCGATGCAGGCGGAGATGCCGAAGAAATACTGGAAGAACCTGCCCGAGGCCGATCTCATTCCCGGCATGATCGCCGATGCGGAAAGCAAGGTTCTTGATATGGCGAAACGCCGGGCGAGCGAGCCACTGCCGTTTCACGACCGGCTGCAGGAAGCGGCGCGGCGGGTGCCAGCAGCACCTCGGGCGCCCGTGGGCACGTTGGCAGCGCTGCGTGAGGAGGCGGCCCGCTGCACGCGCTGTCCGCTGCATGAGAAGGGGACGCAGACGGTGTTCGGCGAGGGGCCTGAAAATGCGAACGTGATGTTCGTCGGCGAGCAGCCGGGGGATCAAGAGGATCTCGCCGGGCGGCCGTTCGTCGGGCCTGCGGGCAAGGTGTTCGATCAGGTGGCCGGCGAGGCGGGGATCGACCGACAGTCGGTCTATGTCACCAATGCGGTGAAGCACTTCAAATACGAGCCGCGCGGCAAGCGCCGCATTCACCAGCGCCCGAACATGGGCGAGGTCACCCATTGCCGCTGGTGGCTCAATCTGGAGATCGAGCTCATCAAGCCGAAGCTGATCGTCGCCATGGGCGCCACCGCGCTTACGGCGCTGACGGATACGAAGCACAAACTCTCCGATATCCGGGGGCAGCCGATCAGGATGGGCAAGGAGCGAACACTGTTCGTCACCGTCCACCCGTCCTATCTGCTGCGCATCCCCGACGAGCGGCTGAAGGCGGAGGAGATGGCGCTGTTTCGGGCGGATATGGTGCGGGTGCGCGAGCTGATGGCCGCATAACGCACTATTTTAGCCATTGATCGGTAATGTTGGGCGAGATGTTTTGGAGCTTGCTGTTTAGCTCTTTCAACTTTGATTGACTGGAATTTACTGAGTTACTTACTCCGCCAATATCGCTATCGAATTTCTTGAGATCACTCTCTATGGAGTTCCAGTCGAATGTTGGCGGCGACGTTACACCGCCATCTTTGCAAAGTTCCGGAGAGGCCGCGCAAAATATGGCATTTCCACTTGCTTTTGGCGAAGCGGGCCCCGTTGCGGCCGAAGACGCTGCCTGGGCGGCTATAATTCTGTCGACCTGAGTTCTTAACGTAACAAGAGCCTCTTTCAAGCCGTTGATTGCGTTTCGATTTTTGTCCGATGCGCCGGACGCCAGAGCTAGAGCTCCTGCGATTGTTTCGATTTTTCCTTCTTCTTTCCCCCAGGAAATATTCGCGAAGACCGCGGAACCGCATAGTGCTGTTCCGAATGCCACTACGCCAAGAAGGGCAGCCGTTGTCTGGTTGCGGAGAACGGCAATGCAGCACGCGATCAGGATTACGGCGCCAATAATGATTGGTGTCAGGCCGATGAGATATGAGTAATTGGCGGCTAGCCACGATCCGCTAGTGTTCATCTTAGTTCCCCCAGTCCAGATTTCATTACGCAATGCTATTGCAATCTATTGGTGTTGGTCAATTCATCCTCTCGGATAGGGCGCTGGGGTGTCGCGCTGGCAAGTCCTGACCTACCTCGCCTTGCGAATTGCCATGGCGCTTCGGCGCGAATGTTGTAGCGTTGCCGGCAAAGCAATCTGGAGACCGTTTATGTTCGATCATGTGTCGATTGGTGTGAAGAGCCTTGAGAAGTCGCAGGCGTTCTATGATGCCGCGCTGGCGCCGCTCGGCTATGAGCGGCTGACGAACTTCGGCAATGTCAGCGGCTATGGCGCCGATCGAGTGGGGCTGTGGGTTGGCGAGGTGGCGCGGCCGGTGGCGCCCGATATGGAGTCTGGCCTGCATTTCTGCTTCGTGGCGCCGAGCGAGGAGTCCGTCGATGCATTTTACGCGGCCGGGATTGCCAATGGCGGAACTGACAATGGTGCGCCGGGCGTGCGGCCGGATTACAGCCAGTTCTACTATGCCGCCTTCGTCATCGATCCCGACGGTTACCGGCTCGAGGCGTATTTCAAGCGGCCGGAGTGATCGGAACGACCTCCGAATCTTCTGATGGTGGCGGGCCGTCGTTGCTCCAGGGCTCCGTCTCGAAGCGTAGCGGCAGGTTCGGGGGCGCGTAGGGCGGCGCTGTCGTCGAGGACAACCGGTCGATCACGGATTGGTGCAGCGAGGCGCCATCGGGGATGAAGCGGCGGTCGGCCAGCGGCAGGTAGATGCGCGTCGTGTCGCCGCGCTTGCGCCAGGAGGTGATTGGCACACGCCTCGGCACATATTCGAGCAGTCTCCATGCCCAGTTCATGGAGTCGTGCAGCGGTGCCGTTGGGGCCGGCCGGACATAGCTCTTCGTCGGGTTGTCGCCATGGACGAGTTCGTTGACCGCGTCGTTATTGTAGGTGAGGCCGGTGCTTCGGGTCTCGGCGATCATCCAGGCGAGCGGTATCTTGATCGCGGCGCTCTCTGCTTCCGGATAGCCGCCGCCGATATCGCCGTGGACGCCTGAGAACCATACTTCCTTCACGTTCTGCGGGGGCGGGGCCGGGGGCTTGAAGGGGCCGCCCCAATAGTCCTGTCCCTGCCGCCAGGGAAGCGGATTGAACATGGTTCGCCGCTCGTCGATGGCGAGCGCCTGGCGCACCACTTCGACGCTCGGATTGCGATCGGTGAAGGGAAGCGTCAAGAGTTGCGGGCGCCATTTGCCCCAGACGATGACCGAGGACACGGTGTCGAAGAGGCCGAGCAGCTTGATCGGCGGGCGGTCGGTCTTCAGCGTGCGCTCGTAGAGGCGCATGGTCTTGAAGGCCGAGGGCGCGTCCCAATCGACATCGGCGGCATCCGCTCCGCCCTGCTGCTGCTCGCTTTCGGAGATGCCCTTGTAGGTGTTGTAGGCGTAGTCGATCAGATTGACGTGGTACTTGCTCATCAGCCCGAGCGAATGGACGAAGCCTGCGAGAACGCGTGCCGTATAGGCGCCCCGGCTGAAGCCGAAGATGTAGATGTTGTCGCGGTCCCGATACTCTTGATCGTCCCCCGGTTCGCCGGGCTCGTAATTGTCGACGAGGAAGCGATAGGCCTCCTTGACGTTCTGGTCGAGTCCCCAGCCGGTCGCCAGGCCCCAGAGTTCGACCGTCTTGCGGTAGGCGTTGGACCAGGCATTGGCGGCGCCGAAGGTGCCGACGCCGGGATCGTAATAGACGATCTGCCTGTCGCTGCGGTCGAGAACGCCGAATAGCCTCAAAATATTGGTGCGGTCGGCGGAGATTTCGTTCGACGTGCCATCGAACAGAATGACGATATTCTTGCCCATCGATGCCCCTCACGTGTGGGGATATCGTAACATGATCGCGAAGGGTTTGAAATCTCAGGTGGTTTGTCGCGTTTTGCGACACTTCGGCGTGTCGTCACGCTGGCCGTCGTGCGGCGGAAAAGCCGGCCGTGAAAGGTCACGGCCGGCCTTGATATCTTAGGCGAAGTAGCTCTGCAGCGGGCGAACCTCGAGGTTGCCGGCCTTGAGCGCCTTGATTGCCTGGGCGGCTGCCTCGGCGCCGGCCATGGTGGTGTAGTACGGCACCTTCTGCATCAGCGTTGCGCGGCGCAGCGACTTGGAGTCGGAGATAGCCTTGTTGCTATCGGTCGTGTTGATGACCAACTGGACCTGACGGTTGCGGATGGCGTCCTCGATATGCGGACGGCCCTCGAGCACCTTGTTGATCTTCACGGCCTCGATGCCGTTTTCGGCGAGGAAGCGGGCGGTGCCGCCGGTGGCCAGAACCTTGAAGCCCTGTTCGACCAGCATGCGGATCGCGGGAAGGACGCGCGGCTTGTCGTCGTCGCGCACCGATACGAAGACCGTTCCGTCACGCGGCAGTTCGACGCTGGCGCCGAGCTGCGACTTGGCGAAGGCCAGGGCGAAATCGGTGTCGAGGCCGATGACTTCGCCGGTCGAGCGCATTTCCGGGCCGAGCAGCGTGTCGACGCCGGGGAAGCGGGCGAACGGGAAGACGGCTTCCTTGACGGCGATGTGCTTCAGGTTGCGCGGATCCGGCTTCTCGCCGTAGGCGGCAAACAGCGGATCGAGCTTTTCGCCGGCCATGGCGCGGGCGGCGATCTTGGCGATCGGGGCGCCGATCGTCTTGGCGACGAAAGGAACGGTACGCGAGGCGCGCGGGTTCACTTCGAGCACGTAGACGGTGCCGTCCTTGATGGCGAACTGGACGTTCATCAGGCCGACGACGTTGAGAGCCTTGGCCATCGACTTCGCCTGACGCTCGAGTTCGTCGATCATCTCGGCCGAGAGCGTGCGCGGAGGCAGCGAGCAGGCCGAGTCACCGGAGTGAATGCCGGCTTCCTCGATGTGCTCCATGATACCGGCGATGAAGGCGTCCTTGCCGTCGGAGAGGCAGTCGACGTCGACTTCGATGGCGTTCGACAGGTAGCTGTCGAAGAGCAGCGGGTTCTTGCCGAGCAGGGTGTTGATCTGGCCGGTCTTGTCGTTCGGGTAGCGCTGCTTGATGTCTTCAGGCACAAGCTCCGGAACGGTGTCGAGCAGGTAGGTCTGCAGCATGCTCTCGTTGTGGATGATCTGCATGGCGCGGCCACCCAGAACGTAGGACGGGCGAACGACCAGCGGGAAGCCGATTTCGGTGGCGACCAGGCGGGCCTGTTCGACCGAGTAGGCGATGCCGTTGTTCGGCTGCGTCAGGTCGAGCTTGATCAGCAGCTTCTGGAAGCGATCGCGGTCTTCGGCAAGATCGATCATGTCAGGCGCGGTGCCGAGGATCGGGATACCGTTCTTCTCAAGTGCTTCGGCGAGCTTCAGCGGGGTCTGGCCGCCGAACTGCACGATGACGCCGACGACTTCGCCCTTTTCCTGCTCAGCGCGCAGGATCTCGATCACGTCCTCGGCCGTCAGCGGCTCGAAGTAGAGGCGATCGGAGGTGTCGTAGTCGGTCGAGACCGTTTCCGGGTTGCAGTTGATCATGATCGCTTCATAGCCGGCGTCACGCAGAGCGAACGCGGCATGGCAGCAGCAGTAATCGAACTCGATGCCCTGGCCGATACGGTTCGGACCGCCGCCGAGGATGACGACCTTCTTGCGGTCGGAAATTTCGGCTTCCGAGCGGGCGGCGCCGACGAAGGGCGTCTCGTAGCTGGAATACATGTAGGCGGTCGGCGAGGCGAATTCGGCGGCGCAGGTGTCGATGCGCTTGAAGACCGGGCGGACGTTCAGCGAGTTGCGCAGTTCGGCCACTTCCTTCGGGCGCTTGCCCGAAAGCGTTGCGAGGCGGGCGTCGGAGAAGCCCATGGCCTTCAGCGTGCGCAGGTTTGCGGCGTCGGTCGGCAGGCCGTGTTCGCGAACGCGGGCTTCCATGTCGATGATCGCCTTGAACTGGGCGATGAACCACGGGTCGATCTTGCAGCCTTCGTGCACTTCCTCGGGGCTCATGCCCATGCGCAGTGCCTGGGCGACCATGCGCAGGCGATCCGGCGTCGGCGTGCCGATGGCGGCGCGGATGGCGTTCTGGCTGCCTTCGCCTTCCTCGACGCCGGGGATTTCGATTTCGTCGAGGCCGGTGAGGCCGGTTTCGAGACCACGCAGCGCCTTCTGCAGCGATTCGGCGAAGGTGCGGCCGATCGCCATGACTTCACCGACCGACTTCATGGCGGTGGTCAGAACCGGCGAGGCGCCCGGGAACTTCTCGAAGGCGAAGCGCGGGATCTTGGTGACGACGTAGTCGATCGACGGTTCGAACGAGGCGGGCGTTGCGCCGCCGGTGATGTCGTTGTCGAGTTCGTCGAGCGTGTAGCCGATGGCGAGCTTGGCGGCGACCTTGGCGATCGGGAAGCCGGTGGCCTTCGATGCGAGAGCCGACGAGCGCGAGACGCGCGGGTTCATTTCGATGACGACGAGGCGGCCGTCCTTCGGGTTGACGGCGAACTGGACGTTCGAGCCGCCGGTCTCGACGCCGATCTCGCGCAGAACCGCGATCGAGGCGTTGCGCATCATCTGGTATTCCTTGTCGGTCAGCGTCAGCGCCGGCGCGACAGTGATCGAGTCGCCCGTGTGGACGCCCATCGGGTCGATGTTTTCGATCGAGCAGATGATGATGCAGTTGTCCGCCTTGTCGCGGACGACTTCCATTTCATATTCCTTCCAGCCGAGAACCGATTCCTCGATCAGGACTTCCGTCGTTGGCGAGGCATCGAGGCCGCCGCCGATGATTTCGAAGAACTCCGAGCGGTTATAGGCAATGCCGCCGCCGGTGCCGCCCATGGTGAAGGAGGGGCGGATGATGGCGGGCAGACCGACGACGTCGATCGCCTGGGCGGCAATCGCCATGGCGTGGCTGATGTAGCGCTGCTTGCGGTCGGTCTCGCCGAGGTTCCACTGGTTTTCCAGCGCGTCGAGCGCCTTGTCGAGTTCGGCGCCGGAGAGGCTTTCCTTCAGCTTGTTGCGCTCGGCTTCATGCGTCTTGCGGTCGGCATCCTTGATGTCGGTGGCGTTGGCGAGCATCGAGCGCGGGGTTTCGAGGCCGATGCGGTCCATGGCTTCGCGGAAGAGCGCGCGGTCTTCGGCCATGTCGATGGCGGCCGGCTTGGCGCCGATCATCTCGACATTGTAGCGGTCGAGAACGCCCATGCGCTTGAGAGAGAGCGCGGTGTTGAGCGCGGTCTGGCCGCCCATGGTCGGCAGCAGCGCGTCGGGGCGCTCCTTGGCGATGATCTTGGCGACGACTTCAGGGGTGATCGGCTCGACGTAGGTTGCGTCGGCGAGACCCGGGTCGGTCATGATCGTGGCCGGATTGGAGTTGACGAGGATGACGCGGTAGCCTTCCTCCTTCAGCGCCTTGCAGGCCTGGGTGCCGGAATAGTCGAACTCGCATGCCTGGCCAATGACGATCGGTCCTGCGCCGATGATGAGGATCGATTTGATGTCTTGGCGCTTCGGCATGGGCTTTTTTCCGTTTCCTAGCTGCGCAGAAAGCCGGCCAGGGTGGGAGGCACCGGCCGGGTCGCGCATATGATGGTCTTTTCAGGCTAGAAGCGGCTTATAGGCAAATGTATCAGTGAACGGAACCCCATAATTTACGGAATCGACAGGAATCGGAAAGGGCTAGCCGAGGCTCGGCAAAACGAGGGCGCGAATCTCGCCGGGACGGGCCGGATTGCTGATCGCTTCCACCGCTTCGCCAAGCCCGATACGGCGCGAAATCAGCGCTTCGACCTTGATCGCGCCGGAGGCGATCAGGTCCGCGGCGCGCCTGTGGGTGAAGGGGTTGATGAACGAGCCGATCAGCCTGATTTCGCGAAACAGCAGGTCGAAGGGCTCGATCGACACTTTCGCGCCCTGGGGCATGACGCCGAGAATCACGACTGTACCGCCATGACGGACAAGGGCAGGGGCCTGCTCGACGGTCTCGGCGACGCCAGCGCATTCGATGACGACATCCGCGCCGCCGGGGAGCAGACCGTCCGGCGCGGTGATGTGTTTGATGATGTCGCCGTCAGTGGGGTCGGCGGTGGCTGTGGCGCCGAGGCTTTCTGCCAGCCGCCGCTTGTCGGCGCTGCGGGTGACGAGCACCACGTCGGTGGCGCCGGCAAGGCGCGCGAGTTGCACGACCAGCAGCCCGATGACGCCGCCGCCCAATACGACCACAGACGAGCCAGTCCTGATCTCAGCCAGATCGACACCGTGTAGGCAGCAGGCGAGTGGTTCGCAGAAGGCGCCGTGGACGGGATCTAGATCACCGGGCAGGGCGAAGGCCTGCTTTTGCGGGACGATCACATACTCCGCGAAGCCGCCGTCGCGGCTGATGCCGATTGCCTGGAGGTTGCGGCAAAGATTGACTCGGCCGCGCTGGCACTGGTCGCATTGGCCGCAGGAAATGTTCGGGTCGCCGGTGATGCGCATGCCCTCGCGAAAACCGCTGACGGCGGGGCCGATCTCCTCGATGATGCCGGTGAATTCGTGGCCGAGCGTGACGGGTGGTCTGGATGGGAATTCGCCGTGAAGCAGGTGCCTGTCGGTGCCGCAGATGCCGCAGGCCTCGACGCGGACAAGCAGTTCGCCCGGACCGGGGCTTGGCTTTTCCACCTCACTGAATGAGAGTTTCCCGATTGCTTCCAGCCGCACTGCCTTCATGCCCAGTTCTCCTCCGATATCTCCCTCGTGCAGAAGGGGCGAAAGCAAGGCGCGCGTCAAGCGCCTGTCGTGGCCGCGAAGGGCGGATACGCGTGGTTGAAATCGGCTGGAATTTCCCATTCCCCCGGATATATAAGAGATGAGAGAGCAAGCAGTCTCTGCGGGGAGATCATCATGGAATGGAAAGGCCGGCGTCAGTCCGACAATATCGAGGATCGTCGCGGTGATCCTTCCATGGGTGGATTGGGACGAGGGGGCGGCTTCAGCTTTCCGTCCGGCGGCGGCATGGGCCGGCGCGGCGGCGGGCTCAGCATCGGCACCATCATCTTCCTCGTCGTGCTCTATCTGATCTTCAAGGCCATGGGCATCGACCTCCTGCAGGTGATGGATGGAGGCATGTCTAGTGGGCCGGGTTACGAGCAGAGCCAGTCCGGCGGCAGCCAGACACCCGCCAATGACGAGATGACCGCCTTCGTGCGCACGGTGCTCGCCGAGACCGAGGATACGTGGCAGGGCATCTTCCAATCGATGGGGCGTGAATACGAAGATCCAAAGCTGGTGCTGTTCTCCGGACAGACGCAGTCGGGCTGTGGCTTCGCATCCGCCGCGACAGGGCCGTTCTATTGCCCGCAGGACCGCAAGGTCTATCTCGACACGGCCTTTTTCAACGAGCTCAGCCGCAAGTTCGGCGCGTCGGGCGATTTCGCCGAGGCCTATGTCGTCTCGCACGAGGTCGGCCATCATGTGCAGAACCTGCTCGGCATCCTGCCCAAGTTCAACGAGGCGCGCCAGCGCATGAGCGAGGCCGACGCCAACAAAATGTCGGTGCGCGTCGAACTGCAGGCTGATTGTTTCGCCGGCATCTGGGGCAAGTTCACCCAGCAAAAGGGTATTCTCGAAGCAGGCGACCTCGAGGAGGCGCTGAATGCCGCGCAACAGATCGGCGACGATACGCTGCAGAAGCGCAGCCAGGGCTATGTCGTGCCGGAGAGCTTCAACCACGGCACCTCGGCGCAGCGCGTGAAATGGTTCAAGCGCGGCTTCGACAGCGGCCAGATGCAGGCCTGCGATACCTTCTCCGGTCCGGTCTGACGGATAGCGGTTCCGGCGATCCGGACCGCGTTCACCGGCTTTCGTATCGTGCGCCCCTGTGCGATAGTTCGGCTTAATTTGAGCCGATCGTGCGGGAAAATGCACAATGGATGATCTTCCACTCAGCGACCTCGATGCCTTCACGGCAATCGCTAGAGAGCGCAGCTTTCGCGCGGCGGCGCGCAAGCGGGGCGTTTCGGCATCTTCGCTCAGCGATTCCCTTAGAAGGTTAGAGGAGCGGCTGGGGGTTCGGCTTCTCAACCGGACGACGCGCAGCGTGACGCCGACGGAGGCCGGGCAGCGGCTTCTTGAACGGCTGGCGCCGGCGTTGGGAGAGGTCGCGTCGGCTCTCGGGCAACTCGACAGCTTTCGAGAGGGGCCATCGGGCACGCTCAGGCTCAACGTGCCAACCATCGCGGCGCGCTCCTTCCTGTCCGATATCATCAACCGTTTTCTGAAGGCCTATCCGAAGGTGCGGATCGAGGTGATCGGCGAGGACAGTTTCATAGATGTGCTCGGCGCCGGCTATGATGCGGGCATTCGCTATGACGAGCGGCTGGAGCGCGACATGATCGCCGTGCCGATCGGCCCGCGCCGGCAGCGCTATGTGACGGCCGCGTCGCCCGATTATCTGAAGCGTCGCGGCATGCCGAAGCATCCGCGCGATCTCATCGACCATGATTGCATCATCCACCGGTTCCTGAGCGGCACGAGCGCGACGCCGTGGGAATTCGACCGCGATGGCGAGACGCTGATGATCACGCCGACGGGGCAGGTGTCGGCCAATGCTATCGAGATCGAAGTGGGAGCCGCAATTGCCGGCCTCGGCGTCATGCGCACCTTCGAGGAGGTGGTGGTGCCCGAGGTCGAGGCCGGGCGGCTGGAGCTCATTCTGGAGGAATGGGTGACCGAATTTTCCGGACCTTTCCTCTATTACGCCAGCCGTCGCCACATGCCGGCGGCGCTGCGCGCCTTCGTCGACTTCATCAAGGCGGAACCACAAAAACAGCGCTAGGTGCGCGCTTTGTTCCGGTTCGCCATCAACGGAAGTCGTGAGCCTATCAAAACAATTGAAATGTTCACGTATTGTTTCGCTGTTTTGCCTGCGGTATGTAGAACGGGCGGCGATGAGATCGTCTTTCCAGAAAACAAACAGCTGTAGAGACCTCGCATGCTCGACCCAAAATTCGTCCGCCGCGGCCTTTTCCTCGTCTTCATGATCCTGTTTCTCGACGTGATCGGGATCGCGATCATCATGCCGGTGCTGCCCGTTTATCTCGAGCAGCTCACCGGCGGTTCCGTCAGCGATGCGGCGCTCGATGGTGGCTGGCTGCTCGTCGTCTATGCCGGCATGCAGTTCCTGTTCGCGCCGTTGCTCGGCAATCTGAGCGATCGCTTCGGGCGCCGACCGGTGCTGTTGCTCTCGGTTCTGACCTTCGCCATCGACAATCTGATCTGCGCGGTCGCGACCAGCTTCTGGATGCTGTTCATCGGGCGCATGCTGGCGGGGTTGAGCGGTGGCAGCTTCGCGACCTGCTCGGCTTACATCGCCGACATCAGCAATGAAGAGAACCGCGCCAAGAATTTCGGCCTCATCGGCATCGCCTTCGGCGTCGGCTTTACTGTCGGTCCCGTCATCGGCGGGTTTCTCGGCGAGTTCGGGCCGCGCGTGCCGTTTTATGGCGCGGCTGCGGTCTCGTTCCTCAATTTCGTCGCAGCCTGCTTCCTGCTGCCCGAGACGCTCGATGCGAAAAACCGGCGCCGTTTCGAATGGAAGCGCGCCAATCCGCTCGGCGCGTTGAAGCAGATGCGAAACTATCCCGGCATCGGCTGGATCGCCGCCGTCATGTTCCTGTTCTGGCTGGCGCATGCGGTGTATCCGTCCGTCTGGTCGTTCGTCACCAGCTATCGCTACAATTGGAGCGAGGGCGAGATCGGGCTCTCGCTCGGCATTTACGGGATCGGTGCCGCCGTCGTCATGGCGCTGGTGCTGCCGAGGATCGTGCCCGTTCTCGGTGAATGGAAAACAGCGGTGGTCGGGCTCTGTTTCTCGGTGGTGGGGCTCACGGGCTATGCATTCGCCTGGGAGGGATGGGTGGTCTATGCGGTCATCGTGCTGACCGTGATGGAAAACATCGCCGATCCGCCGCTTCGCAGCATCGCGGCCGGCAAGGTGCCGCCCTCGGCGCAGGGTGAGCTGCAGGGGGCGCTGACGAGCCTTTCCAGCATCACGACGATCATCGGGCCTTTGATCTTCACGCAGATGTTCGGTTATTTCACCAAGCCGGATGCGCCGGTCACCTTCGCGGGTGCGCCGTTCTTGATGGCGGCGTTCTTCATCCTGATCGCCACGCTGGTGTTTCTCTTCAGGGTACGGGTCTCCAAGACCGGCAAGGCGCTCGGTCAGGCAGCCGAGTGATCGATCAGAATCGATGATGTGATGATGAATATTTCATCACCTGCATGTTTTTGGGTGTCGTTTCCTTGGGATTTCGGCTAGAGCCTTGGTCATATTGTCGCGCTTTGCGCCCATTTTGCATCAACTCACAGGACACTGTCATGGATACGCCGATCGACGCGCGAAAGCTGGCGCCGACAACCGATAACCGTTGGAGCGCGCATATCCGCGCGACGCTGGCGCTCGGCGTGCCGCTGATCGGTGCGCAGCTGGCCCAGCTCGGTATCAACACCACCGACGTGATGATCGTCGGGCGGTTGGGTGCCGAGCATCTGGCGGCCATGGTGCTGGCCGGCCAGTTCCTGTTCACGATCCTCGTCTTCGGCTCCGGTTTCTCGATCGCCGTCATTCCGATGGTGGCGCAGGCCTATGGCCGTGGCGACGTCGTCAGCGTGCGCCGGTCGCTGCGCATGGGCCTGTGGGTGGTTATCGCCTTCTGGGTGCTGATGCTGCCGGCCTTCTTCAAATCGGAGCAGATATTGCTCGCCGCCGGGCAAAAGCCCGAGGTGGCGGCGCTGGCGCATAGCTATATCGTCATCGGCCAGTTCGCGGTTCTGCCGGGGCTGCTCTACAACGTGCTTCGTTCGCTTGTGAGCGCTATCGGCAAGGCCGCCGTCATTCTCAACGTTACGATCGCCATGCTGGTGCTGAACGCGGTCTTTGCTTATGTGCTCGTGCTCGGCCATTTCGGCCTGCCGGCCATGGGGCTGCGCGGTGCGGCGATCGTGTCGGTGCTGGTGCAGACGGCGGGCTTCTTCTTCATCCTGGCTTACGTCCAGAGCCGGCCGGAGACACGGCGCTACGAGATCCTGGTTCGCTTCTGGCGGCCGGATTGGAAGGCCTTCTTCGAGGTCGTGCGTTTGGGGCTGCCGATCAGCGTCACCATCCTTGCCGAAGTCAGCCTGTTCACCATGGCGTCGCTGTTGATGGGCCGGATCGGCACCATCGAGCTTGCCGCGCATGGTATCGCGCTGCAGTGGGCATCGATCGCCTTCATGATCCCGCTCGGCCTGTCGCAGGCGGCGACCGTCAGGGTCGGCGTCGCGCACGGGCAGGGGGATCGCGTGGCGCTGGTGCGCGCGGCCGTGTCCGTATCCGTGCTCGCCTGCGTCATCTCGGCGGTCGGCGGGCTGCTGTTTGCGATCATGCCCGGCTTCTTCGCGGGCTGGTTCCTCGACACGCATTCGGCCGAGGCGCCGCAGGTGCTTGCATACGCCGGACCGCTGATCGTGATCGCCGGGCTGTTTCAGCTGGTCGATGGCCTGCAGGCGATCGCCAATGGGCTGCTGCGCGGGCTGAAGGATGCGCGCGTGCCGATGATCCTGGCGTTGATTGCCTATTGGCCGATCGGCTTCTTCCTGGCCTGGGCGCTGGCGTTTCCGCTGGGGCTCGGCGGCATCGGCATCTGGCTCGGCTTCCTGATCGGATTGTTCACGGCAGCGCTGATGCTCTGTGCGCGCTTCTACATCCTCATGCGGCGAGAAATATGAGCCTACCGCCCGGAGGTCCGGCGCCTCCATCTCGCAATACGGCTTCGCCTTGCGCTTCACGTTGAGCAAAAGAAAGCCGCCCGCAGCGGTCTGCTGCAGGCGGCTTGCAAGGCGTGAATGTTTTTTAGCGTTCGGCCAACGCCGCTTCGCCCTTCTGCTCGCGCACCATGTTGATGAAGCGGCGGAAGAGGTAGTGGCTGTCCTGCGGGCCGGGGGAGGCTTCCGGGTGATGCTGGACGGAGAAGATCTGCTTGCCTGAAACACGCAGGCCGCAGTTCGTGCCGTCGAACAGCGAAACGTGAGTCTCCTCAACACCTTCGGGCAGCGACTTCGTGTCGACCGCGAAGCCGTGGTTCATCGAGACGATCTCGACCTTGCCCGTCGTGTGGTCCTTGACCGGATGGTTGGCGCCGTGGTGGCCCTGGTGCATCTTCTCGGTCTTGGCGCCGAGTGCCAGGCCCAGCATCTGGTGGCCGAGGCAGATGCCGAAGAGCGGGATATCGGTCTTGATCAGCGACTGGATGACCGGAACGGCATATTCGCCGGTTGCTGCCGGGTCGCCCGGGCCGTTCGACAGGAAAATGCCGTCGGGCTGCATGGCGAGCACTTCTTCGGCGCTCGTTGTTGCCGGCATGACGGTGACCTTGCAATCGAGGCCGGCGAACAGGCGCAGGATGTTGCGCTTTACGCCGTAGTCGAGGCAGACGACGTGGTACTTGGCGTCCTCGGCCTTCAGCTCGCCGTAGCCTTCGTTCCAGACCCACGGGGTCTGCGACCACTGCGAGGACTGGCCGGAGGAGGCGATCTTGGCGAGGTCGAGGCCTTCGAGGCCGCTCCAGGCCTTGGCTTCGGCCTTCAGCGTGTCGATGTCGAAGACGCCGTTCGGATCGTGGGCGATGACGGCGTTCGGGGCGCCGTTCTCGCGGATCCAGGCGGTCAGCGCGCGGGTATCGATGCCGCAAAGACCGATGACGCCGCGGGCCTTCAGCCAGGCGTCGAGGTGCTTGGCGGCGCGGTAGTTGGACGGGTCGGTCATGTCGGCCTTGAAGATGACGCCGACCGCGCCGTGGCGTGCTGCCGGCGTCAGATCTTCGATGTCTTCTTCATTGGTGCCGATGTTGCCGATATGCGGGAAGGTGAAGGTGACGATCTGGCCGAGGTAGGAGGGATCGGTCATGATCTCTTCATAACCTGTTAGCGCGGTGTTGAAGACCACTTCGGCCTGGACCTTGCCGATCGCGCCGATGCCCTTGCCTTCGATCACTGTGCCATCCGCCAGAACGAGCAGGGCGGTCGGCTTTTCGGTTGTCCAGGGTGCTGTCGCGGTCATCTTCATCCCGTTTCCGGCCGCCAGACGTCCTTGGGCAACGTTGGCCGGCCATTTTGGTTCGCAAGCGTGTACGCGCGGCAAGGCGCGCGCTCTCAGGCCTGATCACGAATTTTGGTGCAGGTGGCGGTAAATAGCCACGCTATTTCCTGAGGTCAATCTTTGTACCGCAGATTCTAAGGGTTTTCTGCCGCTTTATGTCGCGTGTTTCGCAATTTATTTGATCCCACGCATTCGTCTGGTTTATGAAGCGGCATTCAAACAGGAGTGTTTATGATGTTGCGCGATCAACTCGCCGCCGCCCTCAAGGATGCGATGAAATCCAAGAATGCCGAGCGTCTTTCGACCGTTCGCCTGATCCAGGCCGCGATCAAGGACCGCGATATCGCCAATCGGGGCGCCGGCAAGGAAGAGGCCAGCGACGACGAAATCCTGCAGATCCTGGCAAAGATGGTGAAGCAGCGCGACGAATCGGCGAAGATCTACGATGAGAATTCCCGTCCGGAGCTCGCCGCCAAGGAGCGCGCCGAAATCAAGGTGGTGCAGGACTTCATGCCGAAGCAGCTCTCCGATTCGGATGTGCGCGCCAACATCGCGGCGATCATCGCCGAGACGGGTGCCGCCGGTCCGAAGGACATGGGGAAGGTGATGGCGGTGCTCAAGGAGCGCTATGCCGGCCAGATGGATTTCTCCAAGGCGTCGGGCGCCGTCAAGGAACTCTTGAACTGATCGATCAAGCCATTCCCCCTCAGGCGAGGCGCGCGGTCTTCGGGACCGCGGGCCCCAGCACGCTTGCGGCGGCTGCGTCAATCACCGCGAATTTCGCGGCCTGATAGCCCCAATATTCCCGCACGAACTTCATAGACATCCAGGTCTCGCCCTTGAACGAGGCTTCGGACCAGCCGATGCTGCCCATCTCGGCTGCCTGCGACAGCAGCCGCTTCAGATGCGTGTTGGAGATCATGAACTGGTCGCGGATTTCCTTCAGCGAGAGCCTTCCGATCGCGACGCGTTCCATCGACATGTCGAACGAGGTTATCCGCGTCATCAGCAGATCCATGACGAGGCCGCCGGAGTTCGCCCAGTTGAAGAGATTGTAGGTGGTGCCGGGATCGCGCACCGCGTCGCTGTCGATGATGCCCTTGGCGATCAGCGGCTGCATGCGGGCAAACACCATCGGATCCTTCATCGCCGCCTCGAGACGATGGCCGCCATCGAGGTTGTCGAGGATCATCAGGTGGGCGGCGAGCCATTTGTGGAAATGCTCGAGCGCCGTTTCGGTTGGCTCCAGCAGGCGCGTGCGCTTGTCGGATGGGCTTTCGACAGGGCGCAGGAAGCGATAGGCGAGCATTTCCTGCATGAAGGCTGCGGCGGTGTTGCGGCTGGCGATCTTCTTTTCAATGGCGAATGAAATGAAACGGCCGGAGTAGAGGCCACCCTTGGGATCATCGGGATAGCCGAAATAGAGGGCGAATCCGAGTTGCGCCATCAACCAGCGCTGCTGGGCGGCGAATATCGACGCGATGCGCGGGCTTTCGCGGTAGATCGCGAGCATTTCGCGCGCGAATTCCAGAACCAACGCGAAAAATGCGTCACTCTCTAAAAATTCTTCAACCTTATGTGGCATGCTTGGCAACCATCCGAAGTTGCCGCCTTCATTGGACTTGCGACCAACGACTGTCAATCAATTGCTGGTGGAATCTGCCTGTGATTGGCAGTCTAGATGCAGAATATAAAACGTCAGGTAGAAATTAAAGAAGGCAGGAACTGGGGGCGTTCCTGCCTTCTTGCTCTTTGCTCCGGCTGACGACGCAGGACCTGGGTCCTCATCAGCGGGTATTTGCAAAGGCACCCTTGCAAGGCGGCGCCGGGGGTAGGGATGGTGCCTTGCGAGGGGATCGCTTTGTTGAGACTGACGTTATTGCGATGCGGCATGAGATTCAAATTACAAAAAAATAATAATTGGCGGGAATCGCCGCCTTAAAGCGAACACCAGTTATGGCGTCCGGCTCGCAATCGGATTCGAGTCTCGGCCGTAAGGTGTTGTTTTATTTATGTAGCGCGACGGTGCCGCTATTGCGGTTGCTCTCGTTTATCCTGAAGACAGGCTTTCGCCGCTTGGCGCATGCCTTCGACAGTCACGCTTTGTTGAAAGTTTCAGATAGCCGCGTTGCCGGGTGCAGGTCATTGAAGCAACCTGTGTATAGCGTGGCTATCGGCCAAAGTTCGTGGCATGCGCCCGGGAACTTGCTTATATGGAGGATAGCCAAGAGGTAGAAATGCGCTTTTCAAACTCCTTTCTCGACGAGATACGCGACCGCGTCCTGATTTCGGACGTGATCGGCCGCCGTGTGAGCTGGGACAAGCGCAAGACCAACGTCTCGCGCGCCGATTACTGGGCCTGCTGCCCGTTCCATGGCGAGAAGTCGCCGAGCTTCCACTGCGAGGACCGCAAGGGCCGCTATCATTGCTTCGGCTGTGGCGTGACCGGTGACCATTTCCGCTTCCTCACCGAACTCGAGGGTTTGAGCTTTCCCGAGGCGGTGCAGACGATCGCCGATATGGCCGGCGTCGCGATGCCAATCGCCGATCCCGCCATGGAAAAGCGCGAGAAAGAGCGGACCACGCTTCTCGACGTGATGGAGATGGCGACACAGTTCTTCCAGGACCAGCTGCAGACGGCGAACGGCGCACGCGCACGCGCCTATCTGCGCGACCGCGGCCTGACCGGCCGGACGATCGAGACCTTCCGGCTCGGCTTTGCGCCGGATAGCCGCAATGCTTTGAAGGAGTATCTGGCCGGCAAGGGGGCGTCGAAGGAGCAGATCGAGGCCTGCGGGCTGGTCGTGCACGGGCCGGAGATCCCGGTTTCATACGATCGTTTCCGCGACCGCATCATGTTTCCGATCCTGTCGTCGCGCGAGAAGGTGATCGCCTTTGGCGGCCGCGCCATGTCGCCGGACGCGCCGGCCAAGTATCTCAATTCCAACGAGACGGAGCTCTTCCACAAGGGCAACGTGCTCTACAATTTCGCCCGTGCGCGGCGCTCGACGCAGGGCGCCAATGGCGAAGGCACGATCATTGCCGTCGAAGGCTATATGGACGTGATCGCGCTCTATCAGGCGGGTGTCGAGAACGCGGTGGCGCCGCTTGGTACGGCGCTCACGGAAAACCAGCTCGAGCTCCTCTGGAAGATGACGCCGCAACCGGTGCTCTGCTTCGACGGAGACGGCGCCGGTATCCGCGCCGCCAACCGCGCGGCCGATCTGGCGCTGCCGCATATCAAGCCCGGCCGCACCGTGCGTTTCGCGCTGCTGCCTGACGGCAAGGACCCCGACGATCTCGTGCGCAACGAGGGGCGGGCGCCGTTCGACAAGGTGATGAGCCAGGCCAAGCCGCTGGCGGAGATGATCTGGGGCCGCGAGTTGAAGACCGGCTCGTTCGAGACGCCGGAGGCCAAGGCCGAGCTCGAGGCGCGGCTGAGGCAGCTGGTGGCCGTCATCGCCGACGAAGACGTGCGCCGGCACTACCAGCAGGACATGCGCGACCGGCTGAACGGCTTCTTCCGGCCGCAGTTCCAGAACCGCGACGGCGGCGAGCGGCGCAATTTCGATCGCGGCGGTTTCGAGCGTGGCGGTGGGCAGGGGCGCGGACGCGGAAACGATGGTCCGCGCGGTGCACGCGTTTCCGGCGGCGGTATTTCGGATCGGCTCGCCCGCTCCGGGTTGGTGCGCGGCCATCAGGAGACGCCCGCGCTGCGCGAGAGCGTCTTGGCGCTCACCGTCGTCAATCACCCGGCGCTGATGCAGGACGAATATGACGAGATCGCCTCGATCGATTACGACAGCCGCGAGCTGCAGCGGCTCTGGTCGGGCATGCTCGGGGCAGCTGCTGCCGTCGCCGGTCCACATCTGACGCGCGATTATCTGATCGAGCGACTGGAAGAGCAGGGTTTTGGTGGGCTGATCCAGACGCTGGAGCAGCAGATCCGCAACGCGCGGCTATGGATCGCCACCGAACAGGCGGCGATGGAAGATGCGCGCGAGGGCTATCGCCAGGCGCTCGCCTTCCACAAGCGCTCCAAGGCGCTGCGCTGGCAGAAGATCGAGCTGGAAAAAGAGATCGCCGAGGCCACCGAAAGCGGCAACGAAGAGGTGATCGATCAGCTGATGCGGGCGCTGCAGGAGGTTCATTTCGAGGGCCTGCGGCTTGAGAACCAGGAAGCGATCATCGATGGCTTCGGCGTGCTCTCCGGTCGCGTCAAAGGGGCTGCGAGCCATTGATGGACGCGGCGGATACAAGGTTTTCAGCGGATGACGCGCTGTTTGGCGCCGAGCGCACGCCGCTTGGCATTCTCAACCACGTCTACGGCTACCCAGCCTTTCGCGGCAAGCAGCAGGCGGTCGTCGAGCATGTGGTCGATGGCGGCGATGCGCTGGTGCTGTTTCCGACGGGCGCCGGCAAATCGCTCTGCTTCCAGATCCCGGCGCTCTGCCGCGATGGCGTCGGCATCGTCGTCTCGCCGCTGATCGCGCTGATGCGCGACCAGGTGGAGGCGATGAAGCAGCTCGGCATTCGGGCGGCCGCGCTCAACTCGTCGCTGACGCGCGAGGAATATGTCGAGGTTCGCCGCGCGATCTCGACCGGCAATCTCGACCTGCTTTACGTGACGCCGGAACGCATCCTGATGGATGGGTTCCGCGATATCATCGGCAATGCCAGGATCGCTTTGTTCGCTATTGATGAAGCGCACTGCGTTTCCCAGTGGGGCCACGATTTCCGGCCGGAGTATCGCGAACTCGGCAAGCTCGGCGAGCTTTATCCCGGTGTTCCCCGTATCGCGCTGACGGCGACCGCCGATCCGCATACGCGTGACGATATCGCCGCACGCCTCGGGCTCAATGGCGCGAAGATCTTCACCACCAGCTTCGACCGGCCGAACATCAGCTACGAGATCGTCGAGCGCGACCAGCCGCGCCAGCAGCTTCTGCGGTTTCTCGCCGGCCACAAGGGCAATAGCGGCATCGTCTACTGCCTGTCGCGCGCCAAGGTCGAGGACACGGCCGAGTGGCTGAACGGCCAGGGCATCCGGGCGCTTGCCTATCACGCCGGCATGGATCGCGCGGTGCGCGACGCCAACCAGGATGCCTTCCTCAAGGAAGAGGATCTCTGCCTGGTGGCCACCGTCGCCTTCGGCATGGGGATCGACAAGCCGAACGTGCGCTATGTCGCGCATCTCGATCTTCCGGGGTCTGTCGAAGCCTACTACCAGGAGACCGGTCGCGCCGGGCGCGACGGTCTGCCGTCCGAGGTGTGGATGGCCTATGGCATGGCCGATGTGATCCAGCGCGGGCGGATGATCGACGAGGGCGGCGCCGCCGACGAAATCAAGCGCGTGGAACGCTCCAAGCTCAACGCGCTCCTTGCGATCTGCGAGACGGCATCGTGCCGGCGGCAGGCGATCCTGTCGCATTTCGGCGAGAGCCATGCCGGCAATTGCGGTGGCTGCGACACCTGCCTGAAGCCGGTCGAGACCTGGGATGGGACGGATGCGGCGATCAAGGCGCTGGCGGCGATCTATCGCACGGGCGAACGTTTCGGCACGGGGCATGTGGTCGATGTCCTCATCGGCAATGTCAACGAAAAGACCGAGCGCTTCGGCCACACCGAAATGCCGGTTTTCGGCGCCGGCAAGGATATCGCCGCGCGCACCTGGCAATCCGTGTTCCGGCAACTTCTCGCGATGGGTCTGGTGCGCGTCGACCACGGCGCTTTCGGCGCACTGAAGCTGGAGGAGGGCGCACGCGCTGTCTTCAAGCGCGAACGCGAGGTGTTCTTCCGCAAGGACCGCCCGGCCTCCGAACGGCGGCCGAAGAGGGCGGCGCAGGCCGAGCGGCGCTCGGTTCTGTCGGGCTCCGACGACGCGCTTTTCGAGGCGCTGCGCGCCGAGCGCACCGCGATCGCCCGCTCGCTCAGCGTTCCACCCTACGTCGTCTTCCCCGACACGACCCTCATCGCCTTCGCCACCGAGCGGCCGCGCACGCACAAGGAACTGCTCGGCATTTCCGGCGTCGGGCAGTCGAAGCTGGAGCGCTATGGGGATGCGTTTCTGGAGGTGATTTTGGGGTTTGACGAGTGAGGGCTCAGGCGACGTCGGTGTGCACGAAGTCATTGCCCTTGTAGATCAATCTGACGCCAAGCGTCTTGGCGCAGGCATATGCGTAACAGTCGCCGAAATTCAGGCTTGCGACGTGGCCAACGACCTTACCGTAGATCGCCGCAGCGTTGATAGCGGCGTTCCCGATCTCGGGCGAAATGGCGACTTCCTTGATGTCGAGGCCTTCGATGAAGGCGTCGATCGCCTTTGTCGCTTCATCGATCATCCGTGCCGATGGTTTCGCAAGCGATCCGGCGGTCTGCGCCTTCTGGCGCGCAAGGGCTAGAACGGCTTCGAATTTTACCAGCGGCGACACATAGAGAATGTCTTGGGCGGCGCCGGAAAGCGCCTTTTCAATCTCCTCATAACCTGCTTCCCGCGCCAGAACGGCGACAATTGCCGAAGCGTCGATGAACAAGATCAATCGCCCCACATTTCGTCAGTGAAGCGTTTCATGTCGAAATCAGGATCGCCTTTGCCCATGGCGTCGGCGATCGCCTTTGCCTTTGCCAGCCTCACTTCGATTGGTAGGGTCTTTCGAGCTCGGGCAAGTTCGTTTTCCAGTGCGCGGCGAACGGCTTCCGTTTTTGTTGGGGCTTTCGTCAGTTCCTGGATCTCGGCTGCGAGCCGGTCGACGTCTTCATCGCTGATATAAAGAGCCATTGCTGCTCTCCCTTCATGCAACTGTTTATCATCTTCCGAAAAGCTCTGCCATTGGTGTGTTTTGTGCGAAAGCCATCACTGAAGCGCCATCATTTGCGATAGGCTCTTAGCGACAAGACGCGCGGTGATATGGTACCTGCGGCAACTGGAAACTCTCAAACAGGCGACATTGTCTCATGAATACGGCTTTCCTCTCCCATTTGCGCACCGAGCTTGCCGACCTCAAGGAGGCCGGCCTTTATAAGGCGGAGCGCGTCATCACCTCGAAACAGGCGGGTGAGATCGCGATATCATCCGGTGAGCGGGTGCTGAATTTCTGCGCCAACAATTATCTCGGCCTTGCCGACAACGCGGAGCTCGCCGAAGCCGGTAAGAAGGCGCTTGATCGCTATGGTTATGGCATGGCTTCGGTGCGTTTCATCTGCGGCACGCAGGAGGAGCACAAAGAGCTCGAGGCCAGGATTTCGTCGTTTCTCGGAATGGAAGACACGATCCTTTACTCCTCCTGCTTCGATGCCAATGGCGGCCTGTTCGAGACGCTGCTCGGCGAAGAGGATGCGATCATCTCCGATGCGCTGAACCATGCCTCGATCATCGATGGCGTGCGGCTCTCCAAGGCCAAGCGTTTCCGCTACGCCAACAACGATATGGCGGCGCTCGAGGAGGAGCTGAAGAAGGCCGAGGGCAGCCGGTTCAAGCTGATCGCCACCGATGGCGTGTTTTCGATGGACGGGATCATAGCCAATCTCCAGGGTGTCTGCGATCTCGCCGAGAAGTATGGCGCGATGGTCATGGTCGATGACAGTCATGCGGTCGGTTTCGTTGGCAAGCATGGGCGCGGTTCGGCCGAGCATTGCGGCGTCGAAGGCAGAGTCGATATCATCACTGGTACGCTCGGCAAGGCGCTGGGGGGCGCGTCAGGCGGCTATACGTCGGCGAAGGCCGAGGTTGTGGAATGGCTGCGGCAGCGGTCGCGGCCCTATCTGTTTTCCAATACGCTGGCGCCCGTCATCGCGGCCGCGTCGCTGAAGGTGTTCGACCTGATCGATCATGGCGATGCGCTGCGGGCGCGGTTGTCGGCCAATGCTGATTTGTTTCGCTCGGAGATGACGAAGCTCGGCTTTACGCTGGCGGGCGAGGGGCATCCGATCATTCCCGTCATGCTGGGGGATGCGAAGCTGGCGCAGGATATGGCGGCGTTGATGCTGAAGAAGGGTGTTTACGTCATCGGCTTTTCCTTCCCCGTGGTGCCGAAGGGGCAGGCGCGCATCCGCACGCAGATGTCGGCGGCGCATTCGGTCGAGGATGTCGAGCGGGCGATTGAGGCGTTTGCCGAGGCTGGGCGGGAGTTGGGTGTGATTTGAGGCGCTGCGAGCGCTCCCCCTTCTCCCCGATGGGGAGAAGATGTCCGGAGGACAGATTAGGGGGCGAGCGTAGCGAGGCTCTGAGCGACAGCAAAGAGCGAGAAACTGGTTAAGGTGTGCCGTGTGGCCCCCTCATCCGCCCTACGGGCACCTTCTCCCCGGTCGGGAGAAGGGGGAGCGGCGGCAATTGGGAGGAATTGAATGTCGAACATGATGAAGGCGCTGGTGAAGTCGAAGGCCGAGGTCGGGCTGTGGATGGAGCAGGTGCCGGTGCCCGAGGTCGGGCCGAACGATGTGCTGATCAAGGTCAGGAAGTCGGCGATCTGCGGCACCGACGTGCATATCTGGAACTGGGACCAGTGGGCGCAGAAGACCATTCCGGTGCCGATGGTGGTGGGGCATGAGTTTTGCGGCGTGATCGCGGAGATCGGCTCCGCCGTCACCAAGTATCATGTCGGCGAGCGGGTCTCGGGCGAGGGGCATATCGTCTGCGGCAAGTGCCGCAACTGTCGCGCCGGGCGCGGGCACCTCTGCCGCAATACGCAAGGGGTCGGCGTCAATCGTCCCGGCTCCTTCGGCGAGTTCGTCTGCATTCCGGAAGCCAATGTCGTGCCGATCCCCGACGATATCCCCGATGAGATCGCGGCGATCTTCGATCCGTTCGGCAATGCGGTGCATACGGCGCTGTCGTTCGATCTCGTCGGCGAGGACGTGCTGGTCACCGGCGCGGGGCCGATCGGCATCATGGGGGCGCTGGTCGCCAAGCGGTCGGGGGCGCGCAAGGTCGTGATCACCGATATCAATCCGCACCGGCTCGATCTCGCCCGCAAGCTCGGCATCGACCATGTCGTCGATGCGTCGAAGGAGAACCTCTCTGACGTGATGACCTCGATCGGGATGACCGAGGGCTTTGATGTCGGGCTGGAGATGTCGGGCGCTGCACCTGCCTTTCGCGACATGATCGACAAGATGAACAATGGCGGCAAGATCGCTATTCTCGGCATCGCGCCCGCCGGTTTCGAAATCGACTGGAACAAGGTGATTTTCAAGATGCTCAATCTGAAGGGCATCTATGGCCGCGAGATGTTCGAGACCTGGTACAAGATGATCGCCTTCGTGCAGGGCGGGCTGGACCTTGCGCCTGTGATTACCCACCGCATCAGCATCGACGATTTCCGCGAGGGCTTCGAGGCGATGCGGTCGGGCAACTCAGGCAAGGTGGTGATGGACTGGTAATGGGAGGAGAATGACATGAATTATGAAGGAAGTTGCCACTGCGGCCAGATCGCTTTTAATGTCGAGGGCGATTTCACATCAGCGATCGACTGCAACTGTTCGCTCTGCCGGCGCCGCGGCGGGCTGCTCGCTTTCGTGCCGCGCGACAAGTTTAGCCTGAAGACGCCGCGCGAGGCATTGTCGACCTACACATTCAACACCCACGTGATCCAGCATCACTTCTGCAGCAATTGCGGTGTCGGCCCGTTCAGTGAGGGCAAGATGCCGGATGGGACAGAGATGGCCTGCATCAATCTGCGCTGCGTACCCGCCGTGGATCTCGCGACGATCGAGATCCAGCCTTGGGACGGCAAGTCGCATTAGTCTGTTGGTTGGCTGGAGCCTCGGCGTGAACGGAGGTCGGGTCGAGGCGGTGTGCGTGATGTGTGCGACAACTGGTCGTTTCAGAAGAATGCGGCACGCTCTTGTCTTCCCGTGGTGACATCCTATCTATGCTTGGCAACCGCTTCGGCGGCTTGTGGCCTGTGGATAAGGCCTTTTCCAAGTTTTCTCGCGCTTTTTTGCTGGAAAAGCTTGACGAGAACTAAAATTGTGGGAATCACCGTTCGACTTGAATAGCGGTGAACTGGGTCAAGGGCAGATCGCACAACCATGGCCGGACATTTGGTGACATATGAACTCTGTCGTCCGGCGCCGGCAATCGTGGTTAATCAGGCATTAAATGTCATCCCGTTATTTGGGATCAGGTGATTCGAGACGGTCGTTTGCGGCGCGCCGGCTTTGATAGGGCCGTTTTACCGCAGCGAGTTTGAATAGCGTCAGGAAGGCGACGATATACATGGCAACGAAGGTCAAAGAGAACGAAGAAGCGGAAGTCGAACGCGACGGCGGTACCGACGGCCCTCTTCTCGATCTTTCCGATGACGCGGTCAAGAAAATGATCAAGGCCGCCAAGAAGCGCGGCTATGTGACGATGGACGAGCTCAATGCCGTTCTCCCGTCCGAGGAAGTGACATCCGAACAGATCGAAGACACGATGTCGATGCTGTCGGACATGGGCATCAACGTCATCGAAGATGAGGAAGCCGAGGAAGCCGGCGGCAGCGACGGCGGCGACGACGATTCCGGTTCGGACGACGAAAGCGAAGGCGGCGAGCTTGCTCCCTCCGGCGGTACCGCACTTGCGACCGCCAAGAAGAAAGAGCCGACCGACCGCACCGACGACCCCGTGCGCATGTATCTGCGCGAAATGGGCTCGGTGGAGCTTCTGTCGCGCGAAGGCGAAATCGCCATTGCAAAGCGCATCGAGGCTGGCCGCGAAACGATGATCGGTGGTCTCTGTGAGAGCCCTCTGACCTTCCAGGCGATCATCATCTGGCGCGACGAACTCAACGAAGGCACGACGCTGCTGCGCGAGATCATCGATCTCGAAACGACCTATTCCGGTCCCGAGGCCAAGGCTGCTCCGCAGTTCCAGAGCCCCGAGAAGATCGAGGCTGACCGCAAGGCTGCCGAAGAGAAGGAAAAGACCCGCCGCACCCGTTCGGGCGACGACGACATCACCAATGTCGGCGGCGAGGGCCTGCCTCCGGAAGAAGAGGAAGAGGACGAGGACGAATCCAACCTGTCGCTGGCCGCCATGGAAGCGGAACTGCGCCCACAGGTCATGGAAACGCTCGACATCATCGCCGAGACCTACAAGAAGCTGCGCAAGCTGCAGGACCAGCAGGTCGAGCAGCGGCTGGCTGCCACCGGCACGCTGTCTTCCGCCCAGGAGCGCCGCTACAAGGAGCTCAAGGATGAGCTCATCAAGGCCGTGAAGTCTCTGTCGCTGAACCAGAACCGCGTCGACGCCCTCGTCGAGCAGCTCTACGACATCTCCAAGCGACTGATGCAGAACGAAGGCCGTCTGCTGCGTCTGGCCGAATCCTATGGCGTCAAGCGCGACTCGTTCCTGGAACAGTACCAGGGCGCCGAGCTCGATCCGAACTGGATGAAGTCGATCGCCAATCTGGCCGCACGCGGCTGGAAGGAATTCGCCAAGGGCGAAAACACGACGATCCGCGACATCCGCCAGGAGATTCAGAACCTTGCAACGGAAACCGGCATCTCGATCGCCGAATTCCGCCGCATCGTGTCGATGGTGCAGAAGGGCGAGCGCGAAGCGCGTATCGCCAAGAAGGAAATGGTCGAAGCGAACCTTCGCCTCGTCATCTCCATCGCCAAGAAGTACACGAACCGCGGCCTGCAGTTCCTCGACCTTATTCAGGAAGGCAACATCGGCCTGATGAAGGCGGTCGACAAGTTCGAATATCGCCGTGGTTACAAGTTCTCGACCTATGCGACGTGGTGGATCCGTCAGGCGATCACCCGCTCGATCGCCGACCAGGCGCGTACGATCCGTATTCCGGTGCATATGATCGAGACGATCAACAAGATCGTTCGTACCTCGCGCCAGATGCTGCACGAGATCGGCCGCGAGCCGACGCCGGAAGAACTGGCAGAAAAGCTCGCCATGCCGCTCGAAAAGGTCCGCAAGGTCCTGAAGATCGCCAAGGAGCCGATCTCGCTCGAAACCCCTGTCGGCGACGAAGAAGATTCGCACCTCGGCGATTTCATCGAGGACAAGAACGCGCTTCTGCCGATCGACGCCGCCATTCAGGCGAACCTGCGCGAGACGACGACCCGTGTTCTCGCATCGCTCACGCCGCGCGAAGAGCGCGTGCTGCGCATGCGTTTCGGCATCGGCATGAACACCGACCATACGCTCGAAGAAGTCGGCCAGCAGTTCTCGGTTACCCGCGAACGTATCCGTCAGATCGAAGCGAAGGCGCTGCGCAAGCTGAAGCATCCGAGCCGCTCGCGTAAGCTGCGGTCGTTCCTCGACAGCTAAGTCGCGGAGATATGTCATTCGAAAAGCCGGGCCCTGTGTCCGGCTTTTCTCGTTTCCGACGGGGTTTGGCTGGGGATTATGTGCCCTGGCGTTCACGCCCTTGTCAGGTGTGCGTGTTTTTTGCCTTTAAGGCTTGATGATGCCTTCTTAAAAGGCCACATCGACAACTTGTCGTTCAGCATTGCGTGGGTATGGCCAAGGCAACGGAAAAGCAATTGGGGTTGTTCGGCTGGGGCGTCATCGCCTCGGTGCTGCTTCATATTGTCGTCGTTGCCGGCTTCCTGATCAAGCTGCCGCAGCCGACGCCGCCTCCTCAAGAGGAGACGGTCAATGTCGAGATGGTGCCGCCACCGGAAGAAAAGAAGCCCGAAGAGAAGAAGCCGGAAGAGCAGGCTGCGCTGAAGGTGCCGGAAGAGCCGAAGCCCGAGGAGAAGAAACCCGAGCAGCCGGCTGCGGCCGAAAAGCCCGCCGACGAACAGAAGCCGGAAGAAAAGAAGGCCGAGCAAAAGCCACCGGAGCCCAAGCAGGAAGAGGCCAAGGCCGAACCACCACCGCCGCCGCCAAAGCCGCCGGAGGAGAAGCCGCCGGAAGCGCCCAAACCACCTGAAGAAAAACCGCCTGAGCCGCCGCCGCCTGAAAAGCCTGCGGAAGAAAAGCCGCCGACGGAGAAGAAGGTCGAGGAACCGCCGAAGCCGGATCCGGCCGAACAGGCGAAGGCCGACCAACAGCCGAAGGGCCCTGACGGTAAGCCGCAGCCGATCCAGCCCTTGCGCCCCGTCTTCGAATTCGGCGACAAGGCGAGCGGCCCAAGGAAGGCCGAGGATGGCGATGCTTCCACCGAGGCAGGGAAACCTGCCGGCGCGCCCGATGCGGAAAAGCCCAAGGATGATCCCGCATCGGCTGGGAAGCCCAACGCCGACGACAAGCCGCCGGCCAAGCCAATGCCTGACGATATCAACCTGCCGCAGGTCGATGTCGCCGATGCGCATCAGGAAAACAACGGGCCGGCCGCCGAGGCAACCGGTGTTGTGACGACCGAGATCACGCAGGCCAAGCCGAAGGAGATCGCCAAGGGAGACCCTGCCGCCAGTGCCGCTCCGGCCGCCGATCCGCTGACCAAGGTCAAGAAGCTCTATTCGCAGAACGACACGGGCGGCGACGTGGCGCGGACGGCGATCGACGGCATGCCGCGCGGAATGCGTGTTGCCGAACTCTGCACGACGGAACTGCGCGAGCAGCTCAGGCACTCGCCGCAGGGGTTCCGGCCGGAGCTATTGCCGTCCTACCGGCTGCAGCAGGGCAATGTGCTGGAGATCAAACGCGGCGCCTTTCGTGCCAGTGCGCGCTGGTACGATATGAGCTTCCGCTGCGAGGTCGATACCGACGGAACCAAGGTGCTAAATTTCGCCTATGACGTGGGCGCCGCCATCCCGAAGTCGCAGTGGCGCAGTCGCGGTTTCCCCGATTTCTGATGGGCGGATGCGGGCGCCGTGGTGGCGCCCGTGAGCCGTGATCGAGAGCTACTTGCTGCTGCCCGCAATCAGCGACGGCAGTTCGGCGAAGAGGGCGTCGCGGGCGCGAACGCCTGCCGTGCCCTCGGTCTTCTTGTCGTCCTGAATAAGGCGGGCGAAGACCACGGTCCGATCGCCCTTCGTCGCCCAGCCGACGAACCAGCCCCATGGGTGCTCTTCGTCGAATGTGTAATCGGGTAGCCTCGGATAGGCCATGCCGGTCTTGCCCTGCACCGACCAGCCATCCGGCAGCTCGGTCTTCTCGACGACATTCAGCGTCATGTCGGTTGCGTGGGCGCTAACGGGAAGCTGGCGGTTCACCAGCTTGCGCAGGAACGCCACCTGTTCCAGCGGCGATATCTTCAGCGACGAGGCGATCCATGCCCGGTCGAGGCCGTTGTTCTTGCCCTTGTCGCCGGAGAAATCGGCATTACCGTAGTTCAGCTTCGTCGCGTAGTCGTGCAGCGTCTTTTCGCCGAGCGCGTGGGTGATGCGCTGGGAGAACCAGACGACGGAGTATTTCAGCCATCGGACGGCATCCGTCGGCTTCTTCCAGTTCTCGCCGCCCCAGTCGGGATCGCCCTTGCGGAAATTCAGGGTCGGGGTGTGCTCGTCCTTCAGGAAGCCGCTGTCATAGCCGATGACGCTCAGCGCCACCTTGAAGGTCGAGGCCGGCGTGACGCGGCCTTCGCAATCGCCCTCCTGGACAATCGTATCACCGGTCTTGGCGTCGGTCACGACAGTACAAATAGTCTTGGCTTGCGCGGTCGTGCCCATCGCGGCGATCGCTGCGGTGGCAAGCAGGGTGGAGCGGAGATGCATGGAATGGCCCTTTCTTGGTGGCTTTCGCAGGATAGCTACCAGCCGTTTGACCCCGCTACAAAGGACCAATACTAGATGAAGCCATTAGAAAAACTGGGGTTTCATCATGGTTCGGCCATATCTTCCGCTGAACGCCTTCCGGGCTTTCGAAGCGTCTGCGCGGCATCTGAGCTTCACCAAGGCAGCGATCGAGCTCAACGTTACGCAGGCGGCCGTCAGCCACCAGGTGAACGCTCTTGAGGCGCAGCTCGGGGTGACGCTGTTTCGGCGGCTGCCGCGCGGGCTGATGATCACGGCGGAGGGTGACAGTCTGCTGCCGGTGCTGCGCGACAGCTTCGACCGCATGGCCGGTGCTGTCGAGCGGCTTCGCGACGGGCATGTGCGCGAGGTGCTGACGGTTGGCGCGGTCGGAACCTTCGTCGTCGGCTGGCTGCTGCCGCGCTTGCCATCGTTTCAGGAGCGCTATCCCTATGTCGACCTCAGGCTTTCCACCAATAACAACCGGGTCGACTTGGCCGCCGAAGGGCTCGATCTCGCCATCCGCTTCGGCGGTGGTGCGTGGCACGCGACGGAGGCGACGCGGCTCTTCGAGGCGCCCTTGTCGGTGCTCTGCAGGCCCGATCTCGCGGACGGGCTGAAACGGCCGGAAGATCTCGCGGGCAAGGTTCTCCTCCGTTCCTACCGGCCGGACGAGTGGACGCGGTGGTTCGAGGCTGCCGGCGTTTCGCATCCGGGGCTGATGCAGAAGAGCATCGTCTTCGACACCTCGCTGGCGATGATGGAAGCGATCCAGCAGGGAATCGGCGTCGGGCTTGCGCCGCCGAAGATGTTCGAGCGCTATCTGGCCTCCGGCCTGGTGGCGCAACCGTTTTCCATCACGGTGTCGATGGGCAGCTATTGGCTGACGCGGCTGCACTCGCGCCCTGTGACGCCCGCGATGGCGGCGTTCTCCATGTGGATCGCGTCGGTGATTGCACAAAGTGATGAGGCAGGATGTTAGGGAAATAACAGAAGTTTTGCTGAACGGTCTGGAAGCGTTTTCGAAATGCGCTAAGTTGGGTGTGTCGAAGTGAAACGGAATCGTTAATCGTCTTCCGCTCCAGTCCGACACAAGCATGACCGCCTAGCTTTGTCCCATCGCCGGATGTTAGCGGCACAAGAGGGGACAATGACATGTCGAACGAAATCGAGCGCTTTTTCGAACAGCAGGACGAAGCCACCAAGGTGGCAATCATCGAAAGCCGTGGCGACGAGTTGACCGACATGCTGGTATCCGCGCTCGAAGACGCGCTTTCCATCCTCCACGGCGAAATGCAGCCCGAAACATTGCACTGATCGTTGACGCCTCGATAGAGGCGGGCGCGACTGCCTGAGGCCTAGCTTGGCGCATCCCGTTGCATTGGACAGCTTTATCGCCGGCTATTCCTGGGGTCGTGATCCCGTGGGTCGGTCGCCATCCGAGGTGTTTCGCCTGGAGCGTGAGGGTGCGCCCACGCTCTATCTCAAGCGCGAGACGCGGAGCGCGCATGGCGAATTGGCGGACGAGGCAGCGCGCTTGCGATGGCTGTCCGGCCAGGGGCTGCCGTGTCCCGATATCATCGCCTTCACCACCGATGACGACTATGATTGGCTGCTGATGAGCGCCCTGCCTGGCCGCGATCTTGCTTCAGATTCGACGCTTGATGCCGAGGCGCAGGTGATGATGCTGGCCTCGGCGTTGCGCGCTCTACACTCCCTCGACATCGCCTCGTGCCCCTTCGATCACCGCTGGTCGAAACGGCTTGCCGTTGCCGAGCGGCGTATGCGGGCCGGGCTGGTAGATGAAGAGGATTTCGACGAGTCGCGGCTTGGGCGCAGCGCCGCCGATCTCTATTCGGAGCTTTACCGGATGCCTGTTGGCGCGGAGGATCTGGTCGTCACCCACGGCGACGCCTGCCTGCCGAACTTCGTGGGATCGGATGATGTGTTCACCGGTTATATCGATTGCGGCCGTCTCGGCGTCGCGGATCGCTACCAGGACATTGCTCTTTCCTGCCGCAGCATGGCTGCGAATTTCGGCGAGGCGTTCGTCGAGCCGTTTTGCCGACACTATGGCATCGCATCGTTGGATGTTGGAAAAATGGCGCGATATCAGATGCTTGATGAGTTCTTCTGACGGGTTGATTCAGGGCCGATGAAGGCGTCTGCACGGTTCGATCACCGCAAGTTTACGCCGATTCTGCTGCAAATGAGCGCCGTGCTCCCCATATCGATGTCATGAACATCCAAGGAGCCGCCAATGTCCGCCCAGCCGATGAAGATCCCCGATCCGGATCATCCGATCACGATTGCTCCCAATTCGAAACGCGTGTTGGTCACTTGGAATGGCCGCGTGGTGGCCGATAGTCGAAAGGCGCTGACCTTGAAGGAGGCGAGCTATCCCGCTGTCTTCTATGTCCCTCGTGACGATGTCGACATGGAATTGCTAACCCGCAGCACGCACAAGAGCTTTTGCCCCTACAAGGGCGAGGCGTCCTATTACAGTATCGCGTCGGATGGGCAGCGTTCGGAAAACGCTATCTGGAGCTATGAAGATCCCTCGGATGCCGTCAGCGAGATCAAAGGCTATGTCGCCTTCTACCCTGATCGTGTCGACTCCATTGAAGAGTTGACGACTTAGGGGAGGCGAGACGCCGACGGCTTAGGGAGACGTGGGTTCGGCGATCGGTCGCGGCAAACCTGTCTCTGAAAAATCAAGGATCGGTCCGGCAGGGAAACCGGACCAATCCCCGTAACTGATCGGAGGTCAATCGGATCAGAAAAGGCAAACTTGTGAAAGGTGCCCCGGCCTAGACCGGGGCGCCGATAGTCATATTAGAACGCGCGCTGAAGGCGGAAGAAGCCCTTCGTTACGTCGTCTTCATTGTCAACGTCGGTGTAGTCGACGGTAGCCTTGGCGTAGAGGTTGTCTACGATCTGGTAGTCAACGGTTACGCCGACCTTCCAAGCGTCGTTAGACGAGAAGTCGGTGTTCGTTGCATTGTGGCCGTAGTTGCCGAAGTACTGAGCCATCGGGGTGATGGTCCACTTGTCGGTGATCTTTGCTGCGTATTCAGCAGCAACGGTCCACTCGGACTCGTCGTAGTAGCTGTTGATGCCGGTTGCATAAACAGCGGCCAGGCCGAGGGTGCCAGGTCCGATGTCAGCGAAGAGCATGCCACGGATGGCGCCTTCTTCGTTTTCCTTGTCGTAGGAACCGATGAGCTGGTAGGATACTACGCCAGCCTTGCCGCCGATTGCAGCAGCTACGCCGAAGTTGTTGCTGCCGCTGCGGGTACCTGGCTCGCCGTCGACAACGAGGCCCTTCTGTGCGCCGTCTTCCAGTTCGTCGATCGAAATGCCAGCGTAGAAGTCGCCGGATTCGTACTGATAGCGAATGGAGTTGTGCAGGGTCTGGTAGCTGGACAGAACGTCCGGCTCGCCGCTCAAATCGTCATCCCACCAGCTGTAGAACAGACCAGCGCGCAGGCCAGCGATGTCGATGTAGGCGGAGTCGAGCGTGGAGGTCGACCCAGCGTTGTCGCCGTTGTTACGGAGAACGATAACGCCGGTGAGCGGGCCGTACTCGGTGTCGCTCTTGGCAGTGAACTGAACCTGGGCGCGCGTACGAGCGTTCCAGTCAGACGAACCCTTCTGGTTCGGGCCGCCGTATACTTCAAAACGCAGGTAACCGCCGACCTTGAGGCAGGTTTCGGTGCCCGGGATGTAGAAGTAGCCGGTGCCGTAAGCGTCGCAGACGCGAACGTATTCTACTGCTTCAGGCTCAGCTGCGACGATGGCGTCGGCAGCGAAGACGGGGGACGCGGCGGCAGCGAGAGCTGCTGCGGACGTCAGCATAACCATCCGAATGTTCATTTGAAATCCATTTCCTTTTAGAAGAGACCGTCGCCACACACTGGGAGGTGATAGGCAACCGTTCCGGTAAACAGCCTTTCGGCACGCGGATCAGCGAACCGCTGAATCTCTTCTCTCATTACTCATTAAATCTATCAATTCGGATGGTGAGGAAATCGTTGTTTGTGAAACTTGTTATGTCTGAATTGTGATTAATTTGCCACAATATCAAATACTTAGGCATATAGACGCAGTGCCCCGGCGGCTGCGGAGCAACATGATATCAAAGCCATTTCGGGTGCCGTGGAGCACGATGCGGTCGCCAAGTAGACACATTGGCGTCAATGTCGGCGAGATAATGTGGCGCTGCAGCAAATTGAAGAGGGTTCGCTGGAACGCTATGTTCCAAATTTGGAACGAAACTATTCAGGCGGCGGTTGGCATCCTTGAACAAGGGGCGTATGCGACTTGCTGAGGGTCGCACTTTAGCATCCCTTTGTAAAAGGAATCCCTAATGCCGGCGACCGAAACCATCTTCCCGGATATGAACGATTTTGCTTATTTTGCAGCGGTTGTCCGCTATGGCGGCTTCTCCGCGGCGGGGCGCGTACTGGGTTTGCCGAAGTCGAAACTCAGCCGGCACATCAACGCGCTGGAAGATCGGCTGGGGGTCCGTTTGATCGAAAGAACGGTGCACAGGTTCCGTGTGACCGAAATTGGTCAATCACTATATGTTTACTGCGAGAACATGATCCGTGAAGCGGAACGCGCCACCAAGGCTGTTGCCGATGTCAACGGTGAACCGCAGGGGACGATCAGGCTTAGCGTTCCAACGGGGCTGCTTGAGGGATCGCTCGGCGCGATCTTTCCGGAGTTTCTGCTGCTTCATCCAAAGATCCAGTTGCAGATTCTCGCCACCGACCAGCGTGTCGACATCATCAACGACCGACTCGATCTCGCCATCCGGGCGCAATTGACCGAAGAGACCGACGCCGAACTGACGATGCGCGTCTTGAGCAAGGTCGATCTCATCCTTGTCGCCAACAAGGACATGGCGGCGCGACTGCCAAAGGGGGAGGGCATAGAATCGCTTGAAGGTGTGCCGACCGTTTCGTTCACCAGCGGCATGGCCGAGTGGCGCGAGGTCGATGTCTGGGATTTCACCGGCCCCGATGGTGCGCTGCACAGGCACGAGCATCGACCGCGCATGAGCTGTCGCAGCGTGCCTGCCGTTCTGGAAGCCATCCATGCTGGCGTGGGCGTCGGGCTTCTTCCCGATATCGTTTGCGCCGAAGGGCTGCGGCACGGAACGCTGGTGCGCCTGCTGCCTGACTATCAGATGTCCCAGGCCACCATCTATCTGGTGTTCACGGCATCGCGCGGCTTGCCGACGGCGGTGCGCACGCTTGTCGATTTCCTCGTCGAACGCTTCCGAACGTTCAACGTTGCCGCCGAGGGTGATCGCGCGGGTACAGCGTAAGTCTGTCCTTCTCGGCGTGCCGGACATCTTGTCCAGCAGACATGGCGCCTATCTTGAAAGAGGTGTCGGTTCGGGTGCGCCTCGTTCGTCCTTGAAGCGATGCCAACGTTCAAGGGAGAAGAATCATGTCCTATGTCGACGGTTTTATCGTTGCCGTGCCGAAGAAGAATATCGAGGCATACAAGGCGCTTTCGGCCAAGGCCGGCGCTGTCTGGAAGTCACATGGCGCGAAGGATTATGTCGAATGCGTCGCGGACGACGTGCCCTATGGCGAGTTGACGTCGTTTCCGCGTGCGGTTCAGGCAACCGATGACGAAGTCGTGGTGTTTTCGTGGATCACTTATGATTCGCGCGAGCAGCGTGATGAGATTAATGCGAAGGTCATGGCGGATCCTGACCTGCAGGTCACCGAATGCCTTGATATCTTCGATGGCAAGCGGATGATCTATGGCGGTTTCGTTCCGCTGCTTTGGCTTTGACGCGAACCGATCACCGGCATTGACATGGCGGCGGGTGCGCGCGACCTCTGGGCGGAGTTCATGTCCGGAGGTGCCCTATGCCACAAAAAATTCTCAGCCTGCAGACCCGCGGGCAGGGCCTTTATGAGTTTACCGATCAGATCGCTGCCTTCGTGCGGTCGGCCGATATGGAATCCGGGCTGCTCACCGTTTTCGTGCGGCACACCTCGTGTTCGATGCTCATTCAGGAGAACGCGGATCCGGATGTGCGCACCGATCTCAATGGATTCTTTCGCCGCCTCGTGCCGCCATCGTCCGATCCGTCGATGCGCTGGATCGTCCACACGATGGAAGGACCGGATGACATGCCCGCCCATATCAAGGCGGCGCTGACGCAGGTCTCGATCGGCATTCCCGTGATGGATGGTCGCCTTGTTCTCGGCACCTGGCAGGGGATCTATCTGTTCGAACATCGCGAAAGTCCGCACAGGCGCGAGGTCGTGCTGCATCTTGGCAACTGAACCAAATGTGAACGGCCGGTTCGAACATCGTTCATTTTCAGACGTTTATCGTTTGTCCAATCCCGCAAGGGAGACCATTGATAACAAATGAAAGCATGAACATGACCCATTTTATCGCCAAAGCTTCGTTCGCCGCCATCCTTGCAATTGCGTCCATTCCCGCGACGTTCTCGGTTGCGTCAGCCGCCAGCCCCGAGCGTGCATCGGTCATCGAGATCCAGTACCACCGCCCCGCTCCGCCGCGCGCATGCTCGCCGATCCGGGCCGTAGAGAAGGCGCGTTATGCCGGTCTGCGCAATGCGCGCGTCACTGATATCACGCCGCGCCGCGTTGTCGTTTCCGGCCGTGGCTATCGCGGCCATTGGGACCGCATGTTCTTCGCGAACGTTCGCGGTTGCCCCGAGATTCGTCGCTGATCCGCCGCTAATCGGATCTAGCCACAATAGGAACTGCATCGCCTTGGCCGCGCCATTTTCAGCCTGCTTTGTGCGAATCGCATAACAATGCGTTTATCCGGGAGGGCCGTTCTTTTGACCGGCCGAGAGAATCGAAAAAGGAGCGCGGTCGCGACCGCGTGATATGGAGATTTCGATGATGCAGTTTCTGACCAAGGCGGGGATTGCCCTGGTACTGAGCGCCGGCACGCTTGCCGGCGCTACGGTTCCGGCCTCCGCTCAGGTGGACATCTACATAGACGGCGGTCGTCCGCCACCGCCTCCAGGCTACGGGCGCCCACCACCGCCTCCAGGCTATGGCCGGCCGCCACCGCCGCCGGTTTATGGCCGCCCACCGCCGCCACCCCCGTATGGCGGCCGGCCGCGTGGTTGCGATCCGCGTCTGGCTGAAGACAAGGCGATGGATTACGGCTTCCGCCGTGCCCGTGTGGTCGATATCACGCCGCGTCGGGTGATCGTGCAGGGCTTCACGCGTCGTGGGCCCGACGAGATCACCTTCGGTAACGTTCGCGGATGCCCGGTCCTGCGCTGATAGGCCGGTTCCGATAGTTTGAAATGAAACCACCCCTGCCTGCGTGGAGACGCGGACAGGGGTGGTTTCGTTTTGGGGTGATGTTTCTGCTGCCGCCGCGGCGGTTAGACTTTCGGCGCGTTTTCGCCGGCAGCCGAGGTCGCAAGCGGCGCCTGGCTGTCGGAGGAGACGACCGAGGTCGGCAGCGGCGTGCCGCGCTTGCGTTCGCGAGCGAGCGTCAGCAGGCCGGAGCAGATGATCAGCAAGATGCCGCCCGCCATCGGCAGGTCGATCGCGTCGTCGAAGATCAGGTAGCCGAAGGCGATCGCCCAGAGCATCTGGCTGTATTGTGGCGGCGCCACGAGATTGGCGGGCGCGATGCGGGCGGCGGTCATCAACAGCACGTTGCCGGCTGCGCCAAGCAGGCCGTAGCTTGCGATGAACAGCCACTGCCGTGGTGTCGGCATGACGAATTGCGAGGCCATCAGGACGCCGCTGACGATGATGGTGCCGAGCAGGGCGGCGCCGTACAGCGACAGGCGCTTTTCGGCCGGACCCATTTTTCTCAGCACAACGATCGAAATCGCCGCAGTCAGGCCGCCGATTGCCGCCGCCAGATGACCGACCGAGAGTTCGCGGAAGCCGGGACGCAGCACCACCAGAACGCCGAGGAAGCCGACGATGACGGCCGCCCAGCGCTGCCAGCGGACATCTTCCTTGAGGAAGATGACGGACAGGATGGTGACGAAGGAGGGCAGCAGGAAGAGCAGGCAGAAGGCTTCCGCCATCGGCAGCAGCGTGAAGGTGATGATCGAGGCAATGGCGCCGATCGCGCCGCAGACGAAGCGTACGAGCCACAGCGCGCGGTTGGTCGAGCGCACGACATCCAGCCAGGAATCGTCCTTGGCCTTGATGAAGGGCAGGGCGGCGGTACCGAACAGCGCGCCGATGAAGGCGATCTCGTAGGACGGGATGCTGCCGTGGAGAATCTTGATCGAAGCGTCGCTAAACGCGAACACGGCATAGGCGGCAAACGCGATGAGAACGCCGCGCGCAGGCGAATGGGGAGCAGTCATGGGAGCAGTTTCAATTTGAAGAGAGCTTCGGGCGCCGGAGCATCGTTGCCGACGAGGCGGTATAATTCAGAATGCTGCCCTGCACAATTGCCGAGAAAGGCGCTTCGCTTTTAAAGCAAGCGGTGTGATGACGGCGCCACGCCGCGCCAGGCGTGGCGGCGATCCGCCACCACGTTTCGTCAATGGAACCCGCTCAGTTGGAGCCGCGTCTGAGCGCCGGCCCATAGTCGCGGTAGATGCTGAGGCAATCGGTGTAGCTCAGCGATTCGTTGGCGCCGTAGATCACATGCGCGCTTGATGCGTTTGTAGACGCTTCCTCTGATACGAAGAGGATGGCTTCGCCCAGCGACTTGCCGGTGATCGGCGCATCGGTGCCATCGTCGAGCGTTATTCCCTTTATGACTGCGGCAATCTCGCGGTGGCTGAAAACTGCCTGTCTGTCTTCCGGTGTCATTGCCTTTACCTCGAACTGAAACTGAAAATGAATGGTTCTATCGTTGCCGGCCAATACCTGCGCCGACGATCGCGCGATGCCATCGCCTTGCGGGTTCGATGGCAGGCAGACGTGCGCGAGCACGGCCTTTTCGCGTCTGTATACGTCGATCTGATGTCGCCGGCGGCCGCCAGCGTCGGATATCCGATCGACATATTATGGACATATGGCCCGATCGCCGCCGGACAAGATCGCTTCCTTCAATCCCCTGTGAATTTAAAAGGAGCCGGCGTGAATTCACGCGGTGATTGCGGGCGAAGGCTGCACGGCGACGAATTGGCAAGTGACGGGCGGATCGCTATATCAGGCCCAACGCGTGCAAGCATTGACTGGAAGGTGAACCGACATGTTTCAAACGGCGATGATCGATCAGGCCGACAAGAAGGAATTCTATCGCGAGCTCGCGCAGCAGCTGACCGGGCTGCTTCACGGCGAGCGCGATGTCATCGCCAACGCGGCCAACACCTCGGCGCTGATGTTCGAGATGATGCCGGAGCTCAACTGGGCCGGTTTCTATTTCCTGAAGTCGAAGGACGAACTGGTGCTCGGGCCGTTCCAGGGGCGTACCGCCTGCGTGCGGATCGCGGTCGGACGCGGCGTCTGCGGGACGGCGGTCGAGAAGGGTCAGTCGATCCTCGTCGAGGACGTGCATGCCTTCCCCGGCCATATCGCCTGTGACGCTGCCTCACGCTCGGAGCTTGTCGTGCCGCTCAGCCACAATGGCGAGATCCTCGGCGTCATCGATCTCGACAGCCCTGTCACGTCACGCTTCGATGCGGACGATCAGGCGGGGATCGAGGCGCTGGCGGATATTTTCGTTGCGGCCAGTTACTGACGTCGATTTCCTTCAGTGAACGAGAAGAGGCTGCGCCCGGACAGAGCGCAGCCTCTTTTGTTTGTCCTGTCACTCAGGACTTCTTCTTCTTGGCCTCATCGTCGATCAGCTCGTACCACATGGCGTTGAGGACGGCGAAGGCGGCCGCGAGCGGCAGGCCAAGGATCCATGCGAAATACCACATCCTATTTCTCCTTCAGTATGCGTGACCGCTTTTGTCGGTGATCTGCTTCTCGTCGACCTTGCCCCAGAGCACTTTGTAGACCCAGGCCGTGTAGGCGAGGATGATCGGCAGGAAGATCAAAGTGACGACGAGCATGATAAACAGCGTCAGGTGGCTCGACGATGCATCCCAGACCGTCAGGCTCGACTTCGGATCGAGCGAGGAGGGCAGGATGAAGGGGAACATCGAGACGCCGACGGTCGAGATGATGCCGAAGATCGACAGCTTGCTGAAAAGCAGCGTGCCGACCTCCAGCCTGGCGCGGATGGCGATCAGGGTGGCGAGGGCACCGGCGAAGCCGGCGACCGGGGCGATCATCATCCAGGGGTAGGTGCCGTAATTGGCGAGCCATGAGCCCTCATGGGTCGCCGTCTTCAGAAGCGGGTTCGAGGGGCCGTCGGTAACGATGGCGCTCGAGATCGTGTAGCCGTTGACACCCAGCGCCAGGAAGACGCCGCCGAGCGCGAAGAGCACGATGACGAGGATGGCGGCGATGCTGCCATAGGCACGCGCGCGCGCCGCCACGGGACCGCTCGATTTCAGCACCAGCCAGGCGGCCCCGTGCATGCTGAGCATCGCGACGGAGAGCAGACCACAGAGCAGAGCATAGGGGTTGAGCAGGCCGATGAAGGTGCCTTCATAGAAGATGCGCATGTCGGCCGGATCGAAGCGGAAGGGCACGCCCTGCAGCACGTTGCCGACGGCGACGCCGAAAATCAGCGACGGAACGAAGCCGCCGATGAAGAGCGCAAGATCCCAATTGCCGCGCCAGCGAGCGCTCTCGCGCTTCGAGCGGTACTTGAAGGCGACCGGCCGAAGGATGAGGGCAAGCAGGATGGCGAACATCGCGAGATAGAAGCCGGAGAACGAGACCGCGTAAAGCGGCGGCCAGGCGGCGAAGACGGCGCCGCCGCCGAGGATCAGCCAGACCTGGTTTCCTTCCCAGACCGGGCCGATCGTGTTGATGGCGACGCGGCGCTCCGTATCCGTCCTGGCGACGAAGGGGAGCAACATGCCGACGCCGAGATCGAAGCCATCGGTGACGGCGAAGCCGATGAGGAGGACGCCGAGGAGCAGCCACCAGATGAGGCGCAGGGTTTCATAATCTATGAGTTCGTGCAGGATCATGATCAATCACTCCGCGGCAGGAACGAGGGTTTCGGAAATCAGCTCGGCTTCCGGCTCGTTGTCCGGTTCCGGGCCCTTCTTGATGGCCTTCACCATCAGCGTCATCTCGATGATGATCAGCACCGTGTAGAGCGCCGCGAAGCCGATGATCGTCAGAAGCACGGTGCTGGCGCCGAGGCTGGAGACGGCGGCGGCCGTCGGCAGCACGCCTTCGATGATCCAGGGCTGGCGTCCGACCTCGGCAACCACCCAGCCGAACTCGATGGCGATGAAGGGCAGCGGGATCGCCAGGACCGCGACGCGCAGCAGCCAGGGATGAGCATCGAGGCGGCGGCGGGCCGAGAGCCAGAAGAAAGTCGCCGTCAACAGGATGAAGAACACGCCGAGCCCGACCATGATGCGGAACGACCAGAAGAGGGTCGGCACATGCGGGATGGTGTCTCGGGCCGCCTGGTCGACCTGCTGATCGGTGGCGGTGCGGGGATCATCGACATAGCGCTTCAGGAGAAGGGCATAGCCGAGCTGGTGGCCGAGATCCTCGAATGCGCTCTTGGTTTCAGCCGTGATCTTGTCCGGCGAACCGGCGGCGCGGATTTGCATCAGCGCGTCGTATGCCTTGATGCCCTCGCGGATGCGGGTCTTTGCGTGCTCCTCGAGTTCGTTGATCCCGGGGATGACCGTATCCAGCGAGCGGGTGCCAATCAGGCCCATGACCCAGGGGATATGGACGGCGAAGTGGGTCTCGCGCGCGGCCTGATCAGGGAAGCCGATGGCGGTGAAGGGGGCCGGTGCCGGCTCCGTTTCCCACATGGCTTCGATGGCGGCGAGCTTCATCTTCTGGTTTTCGGTGGCCAGATAGCCGCTTTCGTCACCCAGCACGACAACCGAGAGCGCGGAAGCCAGGCCGAAGGAGGCGGCGACTGTCATCGATCGCTTGGCGATCTCGATGTGCCGGCCCTTGAGCAGGTACCAGGCCGAGACGCCGAGTACGAAGATGGAGGCGCAGACGTAACCGGCCGATACCGTGTGGACGAACTTCGCCTGGGCGACCGGATTGAAGACCACGTCGAAGAAGCTCGTCACTTCCATGCGCATGGTCTGCGGGTTGAGCGCCGATCCCACCGGGTTCTGCATCCAGCCGTTGGCGACGAGAATCCAGAGCGCGGAGAAATTCGAGCCGAGCGCCACGCACCATGTCGCCACGAGGTGACCGACCTTGGAGAGCTTGTCCCAGCCGAAGAAGAACAGGCCGACGAAGGTGGCTTCGAGGAAGAAGGCCATCAGCCCTTCGATCGCCAGGGGGGCGCCGAAGATGTCGCCAACATAGTAGCTGTAGTAGCTCCAGTTCATGCCGAACTGGAATTCCATGACGATGCCGGTGGCGACGCCGATGGCGAAGTTGATGCCGAAGAGCACACCCCAGAACTTCGTCATCTGCCGCCAGATCTGGCGGCCGGTCATGACGTAGACGGTCTCCATGATGGCGAGCAGCACGGCGAGGCCGAGCGTCAGCGGTACGAAGAGGAAGTGATAGAGCGCTGTCAGCGCGAATTGAAAACGCGATAAGTCGACAATGTCTAGTTCCATAGTCTTTCTCCCACGCCCCATGGGGGTACGAAGATTTTCCGCCGGGCCGGATTGCCTGGCGGTCATGCACGCGCTCAGTCCGGTCTCAGCCGATTCAGAGCTTCTTCGAACGCCGTCTCTCCGCGGCGCGAAATGCTGGCGATGCGGCCGCCATCGAGCGTGGCGATCACATCAGCGATCTCCGCCTCACGGCGGATATGGGTGGTGATAACGAGCGAGCGGCCGTTCGCCCTCTCGGACAGGCGAGCCATGACATCGAGTGCCGTGGCGCGGTCGAGGCCCTCGGTCGGCTCGTCGAGCAGCCAGAGCGGCGTGTCGCGCAGGAAGAGGCGGGCGAGCGCCAGCCGGCGCGACTGGCCGCCGGACAGGCCCATGCCGCCTTCGCCGAGGCGGGTGTCGAGGCCATCGGGCAGGATGGCGATATCGGCGAGCAGACCGGCGGCGGCGAGTGCGGACTTGAGATCGCTTTCAGTTGCATTGGGACAGGCCAGGCGCAGGTTGCCGGCGACCGTGTCCTGGAAGAGCTCGGTGCGCTGGGTCAACAGGGTGGCCGGATCGTTGGCGACCGTGCCCTTGAGCGGTTCGATCTCGCCGGCGAGCAGGGCCAAAAGCGTCGACTTCCCGGCACCGCTCGTGCCGATGACTGCAAGCTTCTCGCCCGGGTTCAGGGCGAGGTTGATGTCGACGAGAACAGGCGTTGCGGCTGCGTCATAGCCGGCGCTGACACCGGCGAGTTGGGCTGCCAGTCCGGCGGCGGGGGCCGGGTGTCGGCGGGCTGATGTCTCGCCGGCCAGGCGAGGGCCGATGCGCTTTGCGGCCAACAGCGTGCGTCCGAGTTCGAGCGCGCCGCGACGCAGCGCGCCGAAGGGCTCGACAGCGGCGAAGGCGATCAGGATGCCGAGGGCGGCGACGGGCGCGGTGATGGTGCCGGCGTCGGCGAGGGCCGCAACGGCGAGCAACGAACCGGTGAGGAGGAGCGTCGAGGCGATGCCGAAGCCGAAGGTCACGCTGCTTTCGATGCGGTTCAGCCTGTTGTCGGCATCTTGGGCGTAGCGATCGGCGGCGGCTATGGCTGCCGTCTGCGCCTCGATCCTGCCTGCCATCAGCAGGTCCGACTGGCCGGCGACGAGGTCAATGGTGCGGGCACGCAGTGCCTCGATGCCGTAGGAGCGGCGGCGGGCATGGGCCGCGGCAAGGCGGCCGGCGCAAAGGGGTATGCCGAGGCCGGCGACGATGAGGAGCAGTGCCGCCGACAGGCCAAACAGGGGATGCATCAGGCCGAGTGCGATGCCTGTGGCGACGGCGGCGAGGATTGCGACGCCTGATGGTACCAGCACACGGAGATAGAGTGAGTCCAGCGCATCGATATCGCCGGTCAGACGAAACAGTAGGCGGGCCGGGCGTCTTGCAAGATCACAGGCAGCGCCGGCCTGCGCCCAGCCGCGAAACAGGCGTTCGCGGAGCGCGGCGAGCACGGCAAGCGTTGCGTCATGCGTCGTCAGCCGCTCGCCATAGCGCGAGGCGGTGCGGCCGATCGCCAGCAGCCTGATGCCTGCCGAGGGAGCGAAGACATCGAAGGTGATGGCGGTTGCCGCCGAGGCGCCGGCGATCGCGGTTGCCGTGATGAACCAGCCGGAGAGGCCGAGCAGGGCGATGCCGGCGCCCGCCGTCGCGGCCGACATGACGGCGCCCAGCAGCAGGCGACGCTTCTTCTCCTTCATGAAGAGCTTGAGGATGGGTTTCAGATCGGTCAGCGACGGGCTCATTCGGCGGCCTCCCTTGCGGGTTCCGGATCGAGATGGATCGTCCTGCCCATGCGGGCGGCGAGGCGGGGATCGTGGGTGGCGACGAGCAAGGTCTTGCCCTTGGCGAGTTCAAGCAGGCTCTCGGTGATGTCGTCGGCCGTTGTGCTGTCGAGATGCGCCGTCGGTTCGTCGGCGAGGACGATCAGCGTCTCGGCGTCGACGGCGGCGCGCGCGATGGCAAGCCGCAGCGCCTCGCCACCCGACAGGCCGGCTCCGCCATCGCCGAGCGGACGGTTGCGGTAGGCGTTCGCGAGCCTTCCTAGGTGGGCGGCGTTGAGTGTGGCGGCGGCCTGTTGAGTGGAGACCTGCGGCCGGCCGAGCGTGACGTTGCGGGTGATGCTGCCGGCGAAGATATGCGGCTTCTGGCCGATCCAGGCGATGTGTGGCCGCGACGATTGACCGGCCGGTTGCCGGCCGATCTCGACGCGGCCGCTTTCACAGGGTGCCAGGCCGGCGGCGAGTGCCAGCAGGGTCGATTTGCCCGAGCCGCTTGGGCCAAGCAGCGCGACGTGTTCGCCGGCGCGGATATGGAGATCGAAGTCCTCGATGGCCGAGGTATCGCTGCCGGGGTAGCGAAAGGCGACGGCGTCGAAGAGGATTTCGGCGGCCAGGGCGCCTTGAGCGGCTTCTTCCTGCGGCAGCAGCATCCCATCTTCGCTGAGCGCATCGAGCGCCTTCATCGCCGCTTCGCCCGAGGCGCGGTCGTGCCAGACGGCCGAGAGTTCGCGCAGCGGCTCAAAGAAGGCGGGTGCGAGCAGCAGCACGAAGAGGCCCGATGTGAGATTGAGGCTATTTGTCCAGGCACCGAAGCGGATTTCGCCGAGCAGCGAGAAGCCGACATAGACGGCGACCATGGCGACGCCGAGAGCAGCGAAGAGTTCGAGAACCGCCGACGACAGGAAGGCGATGCGCAGCACGGCCATCGTGCGGGTCTTCAGGTCCTCGGCATCGGCGCGAAGCCGCGTTGCCGTGGCATCGACGGCATCAAGCGCGCGGATGGTGGCAAGACCGCGCAGGCGGTCGAGCAGGAAGCCATTGAGGCCGCCCGTCGCGGCCAGCTGCTTTTCGCTGGCGGCCTGAGCACGCCAGCCGATCAGCGCCATGAAGACGGGGATGAGGGGCATGGCGAAGAGCAGCACGAGCGCCGCGATCCACGAGATCGGGAAGACGCAGGCGAGGATGACCAGAGGCACGGCGCTGGCCTTGAAGCGGGCCGGCTGGAAGCGTGAGAGATAGGGGACGATGAGTTCGGCCTGTTCGCCGACGATGCTGGCGGCCTCGCCTGAGGTGTGGCGGGTGCTGTCGACCGGCGACCGGCGCGCAAGGGCCTCGACGGCGCGGGCACGCCTCAGGGTGAGTTCGGCACGGGCGGCGCGAAAGGCGAGGCGGCCTCCTGCCGCTTCGAGACAGCTTTTCGTGATGCCGAGGAAGCCGATGACGATCGCCGGCCAGATGACGGCCTCGACCCCGCCGCCATTGGCGATGCGGCCGACCGCGACCGAGAGAAGGCCGGCCTGCGGGATCCAGAGGAGGGCAGCGAGCGTCTGGATCAGAGCCGCGTTGCGCGAGGCGGAGCGCTGGCGGGCGCGCTTGCGCCGTCCGTCGCGGGCCTTGTCTTGCTTGGCATCGAGAAAGGCACTGGTCATGGCGCTAACTCTTGTTCGCAGGATTGGGACGGCGGCCACGGCCGAGCGAGATGACCCGGTCCTTGGCCTCAAGCAGCTTCGTCACTTTCGCGCCTAGCGAGAGTAGCGTTGCAAGTCTTTCGGTTTCAAGTTGTTTCACATCGTCATACCAATGTGTCAGCTGTTCAATCAGCGCATGCATTTCGCTCATGCGTTCCTGGGCGTGGCGCTCGGCCTCGCTTGCCGGCCTCTGCATCAGGATTTCGCGCAGCACCGAGAGCGTCGGATCGACCTCGCGCTTCTTGCGTTCTTCGGCGAGTGTGCGCAGGATCTGCCAGACATCGTCGGGCGTGGTGAAGAAGTCGCGGCGGTCGTCCGGCCGGTGCCTGAGCAGCACGAGGTTCCAGGTCTGCAGTTCGCGCAGGCTCATCGAGACGTTCGAGCGCGAGATGCCGAGCGCGTCGGCGATCTCCTCGGCGCAGAGCGGCTGCGGGGAGACGTAGAGCAGTGCGTAGATCTGGCTCACCGTCCTGTTGATGCCCCAGCGCGAGCCCATCTCACCGAAGTGCAGGACGAAGGATTGGACGAGCGGCGCAAGGTTCATGGTCAGGTTTCCGTTATGACTGTGATTTCAGAAATTTCTGAAATCACAGTGCGCAGTGCGTGGCTGACAATCGACAGGCCGGGGCTGCTGCAATTGGCGCCGGATTTGACGATAGTCAGCTTTTCGCTTGGGTTTATTGATTCAGATCAAATGGCGGAGGAATGTTTGGCCTTGCCCTGCGCGAGATAGCGATCGAACTTGGCGGCGATGGTGCGCACGAAGGGGCGGCCTTCGTCGGTGATCACGAACCTGTCGCCATCGAAAGAGACGAAGCCATCCTCATTGAAGCTCGCATGCAGGGCGTCGTCGCAGGCGTCGTCGGCAGCCTTGCCGAAACGGGCGCGCAACTCGGTGACCGAGAAGGCGTACTGGCACATCAGCTCCTCGATCGCCTGCGCGCTGGCGCGGTCAGCATCCGAGAGCGCGAAGCCCCGGGCAACGGGAAGGCGGCCTTCCGAGATCGCCCGGCAATATTGCCCCGTCGCGACGATGTTCTGGACATAGCCCTCAGGAAGCTTGCCGATCGAGGAGGCGCCAAGGCCGATCAGCGTATCGGCGCCATCGGTCGTGTAGCCCTGGAAGTTGCGTCGGAGTGCGCCGTCGCGCAGCTGGCGGGCCATGCTGTCGTCGGGCTTCGCGAAGTGGTCGATGCCGACAGCGTCATAGCCTGCGGCAAGGATGGCGTCGGCGCCGGCCGCGGCCATCGCGAAACGGTCGGCGGGACCGGCAAGCGTTGCGGTATCGATCACCGACTGGTGCTTCTTGACCCAGGGCACGTGGGCATAGCCGAACATGGCGATGCGATCGGGCTGCATCGACAGCGACAGCTCGATCGTGCGCAGCAGCATGTCGCGGTCCTGATGCGCTAGGCCGTAGACGATGTCGAGATTGATCGAGCCGATGCCGAGCTCGCGCAAGGTGCGCACGACCATCTCCGTCTGCTCGAAGCTCTGCGGCCGGTTGATCGCGGTCTGGACGATCGGCTCGAAATCCTGCACGCCGACGCTTGCCCGCGTCATGCCGAAATCGCGCCATGCCCTCAGCTTCTCGGCGTCGACATGAGTCGGGTCGATCTCGACGCTGATTTCGCAATCGGGACCGATGTCGAAGTTTTCATCAAGTGTCACGCGCAGACGGCGGAGGTCGTCGGGGCTGACGATCGTCGGCGAACCGCCGCCGAAATGGATGGCTGCGACCTTTCGTCGTAGCGGGAGATATTTTGCAACGAGCGCGATCTCGCTATTCAAGGCTTCCAGGTAGGTCGCGATGGGGTCGTAGCGACGCACCTGCTTGGTATGGCAACCGCAGTAGAAACAGAGCCGGTCGCAGAACGGAATATGCACGTAAAGCGATAGTGCGCCTTGTGAATTTGCTTCGAGCCACTGCCGGTAATCCATCTCGCCAACGCCCTCGTGGAAGTGCGGCGCGGTCGGATAGCTGGTGTAGCGGGGTACGGGGGCAGAGTAGCGGGCAATGAGATCGGCGTTCATGAGCGTGTCCTTTCGAGGACGGGAATAAAGGGGGTTTTCGATGAATGCCTTGATCTCGATCAAGAAAACGCTGTTCTCTGACGACAGCCTTGGCTATGCTTCCGGCGGAGCTGGTTGCATGCGAAAAGATATACATAATTCTAATATTCCAATACGTTGCGTAAGCTGCGAGGTCCGCCACAAGGGTATGTGCGGCGCGCTGACGGGCGACGAACTTCTGTCTCTGTCTGCCCATACGCGGCTGGTGACGCATCACGCCGGCGAGGAACTGGCAGGCGAAAAGATGCCCGTCGAGGCCTACGCCACCGTCATCAGCGGCGTTGTGAAATTGACGAAGACGCTGGAGGATGGGCGCCAGCAGATCGTCGGGCTGCAGTTCGCTCCCGACTTCCTCGGCAGGTTGCATGCCAACGAAAACGGTGTCTCGGCCGAGGCCGCGTCCGATGTGCATCTGTGCCGTGTTCCGAAAGCCGCCATGGAGCGGCTGGTCAAGAGCACGCCGGCACTCGCTGAAAGGCTGATGGAACAAACGATGCGCGAGCTCGACGAGGCGCGCGACTGGATGGTGACGCTGGGGCGCAAGACGGCGGCGGAGAAGGTGGCGAGCTTCCTGTTTCTGATCGCGACGCATCTGGATCCCGAGGCGACCGGCGAGAATCGCCGTTTCGACCTGCCGCTGTCGCGCGCCGATATCGCCGATTTTCTCGGGCTGACGATCGAGACGGTGTCGCGGCAAATGTCGAAACTCAAGGCCGATGGCGTCATTTCCATCGTCGCCAACCGGCATATCGAGGTGGCCAAGCTCTCCAAGCTGAAGGCCTGCTGCGGCACCTGATGGCGCGCTTCGGCGCGCCCTGTGAATGCGTGTTGCCGAGCCGGGTGTTTTGTGCAGGAGTGATGGTTTCCATTATCGATTTGAGAGCCTCCATGCCCTCCGCTGAAGCCAATCTCCTCGTCTCCCGACTGTCTCCGCCACCCATCCCATCGGTGCTCGCATGGGCACGCGAGTACAAGGGAGCCAAGGGGCCGCTGGTCGATCTCTCGCAGGCGGTTCCGGGCTATCCGGCGCATCCCGAGATGCTGCGGCTGCTGGGTGAGGCTGCATCATCGCCCACCACAACAGGCTACGGGCCGATCGAGGGCGAGGGCGTGTTGCGCGAGGTCTATGCCCGGCAGATGTCCGACGTTTACGGCGCGCCGGTCGCTGCCCGCAACGTCCAGATCACTGCCGGCTGCAACCAGGCCTTCATGGCGGCGGCCATTGCGCTTGCTGGCGCCGGAGACAGCGTGGCGCTGACCAATCCCTTCTATTTCAACCAGGAAACGACCCTGTCGATGCTTGGCATCAACAGGGTGCTGGTCGAATGCGACGCCGGGAACGGCTTCCTGCCCGATATCGCCTCGGCCGAGAAGGCGCTGGCCTCGGGCGCCAAGGCGCTGGCGATCGTGACGCCAAACAATCCGACGGGCGCGATCTATCCGCCGGAGTTGTTGCGCGCGCTGTTCGACCTCTGCCGCAGCCATGGGTCGTGGCTGATCGTCGACGAGACCTACCGCGACTTCCTGCCGGAGGGTTATGGCGCCCCGCACCCGCTGCTCAGCATCCCCGGCTGGGAGGAGACGCTGATCCTGCTTTACAGCTTCTCCAAATCCTTCTGCATTCCCGGCCATCGGCTGGGCGCGATCACCGCCGGTGAGGGTGTCGTCGCCGAGATCGTCAAGGTGATGGACAACATGCAGATCTGCGCGCCGAGGGCTGCGCAGGTGGCGGTTGCCGAGGCGATGCCCGTTCTGGCCGACTGGCGGGCCGCGAACCGACTGGAGATCGCCCGGCGGGCGGATGCGCTGCGGGCGGTGATGGCTGAGTTGCCCGGCTGGGAGATCGGGGCGCTTGGCGCGTATTTCGCCTTTATCCGGCATCCGTTCGCGGATTTGAGTTCGTCTGCGGTTGCCGAGAGGCTGGCCAAGGAGGCTGGCGTGGTTTGTCTGCCGGGGAGCTATTTCGGGGTGGGGCAGGAGCGGTATTTGCGGTTGGCGTTTGCCAATGCGGATGCGGTGTCGATCGGGCGGTTGGTGGAGCGGTTGCGCTAGGGTTGCTTTGGGGGGGCAGGAGATTGGACGTCGTGCCGTGTGGCGCCCCCCTCTGTCCTGCCGGACATCTCCCCCACAAGGAGGGAGATCGACTCGTGGCTTGCTTTCCAACCAAACAATGAGCCCGGAGCGAGCGGGTGCCCCCAGCCAATCTCCCCACTTGTGGGGGAGATGCCCGGCAGGGCAGAGGGGGGTATCCCGCGGCAAAACCTCTCTTTAGGCACCTCGCAGCCGTATGCTATGCTCCAGCACATGACGCGTCATCACAGAGGTCCCCAATGCCCCGATTTCTTGCCGTCTACACCATGAAACACGAGGATTTCGCGGCCTTTCGGCGTCTGTCCAAAGCCGAACAAGACGCCATCGATGCCGAAGGTGTGCCGCAGTGGATGGCCTGGGAGGAGCGGAATGCTGCGGCTATTCTCGATCGCGGCGGCATGGTGGGGAAGACAATGCGGGTTAGCAAGGACGGGATTGCGGAGGCTTCCAATGCGCTTTGCGGTTATCTTATCGTCGAGGCGGAGAATGCCGAGGCCGCAGCACGGCTTTTCCTCGATCATCCCCATATCACCGTCTTTCCCGGAGACGGCGTGGACATCATGCCGTTTGTGACCTGATATTTTGGTCCGCCTTAGGCGATCTTCGCCCTGTCTTCGGGACATGATATCAGCGCCGGCGTCCTGTTGATCACGCCACGGGTTCGATTGCGGCCGGCGCTCTTGGCTTCGTAGAGCAGCTTGTCGGCCCGTTCATAAAGGGTCGCGAAATCCTCGTCGCCGACGATATCCGTAAGGCCCATGCTTGCCGTCACCGGCCGTTTGAGGCCGGGCACCGTGCGGGAGACGATGGCGGGAATGGCCTGGCGGCGCAGTTCTGCCAGGGTGTCGGCGTCGTCGCCGCGCAGGAGAAGCACGAACTCCTCGCCGCCGAGGCGGTAGGCGCGAACGCTCGGCGCCGGCTGGAGCGCACTGGCCACGGCCTTCAGCACCTCGTCACCAACGCTGTGGCCGTTGATATCGTTGATCGCCTTGAAATGATCGATGTCGATAACAGCAAGGGCCGCGAAGCCTTCGGTTCGCAGCTGCTCGAATTGCAGCTCGATCGCACGCCGGTTCAGCAATCCCGTCAGCGGGTCCGTTTCGGACAGGCGTTCGAGCAGCTCGGCTTCGTTGCGGGCGCCGTCGCGCTCGCGCTTCATGGTGACGAAGCGCTCGGCCACGCCAAGCGTCGTGAACACGACCTCGCACATGCAGCCGATATAGAAGAGCAGGGTAGCGTCGGTGCTGTGCAGCCAGGGAACGATACCAGTCACCAGACGGATCAGGCCGACCACGACCATCGGCGCGTAGCCGATAGCCTGAAACCGTGCGGCACGACTTCCGCGACGCAGCGCATCGATCATCGACAGGATGAAGATCGCAAGCACCGGCGCGAAGGCGGCGGTATAGGCGCTCGACTGGATTGGGCGGGCGACGAAGGGGAAGGCGGCGTGCAAGACGCTCAGCGCTATCGCCCATGCCGCGCAATAGGGGAGCACGCGGCGCAGAAGCGGATGCATCAGGCCGGGCTCGACGAAGCTGTGGGTGAACATCGCTCCCGACGCGATGGTCATTCCGAAGATCACCGTCGTCATCCAGCTCAGGGTCATGGCCGGCGGATCGAAGAGCATGACCGCAAGGCCAGACGTTACCATGATGGTCATCAGCAGCGAGAATGTGAGCGCCGAGTGCCAGAGAACGAAGGGTTCGCGCAGCGCCCGGTAGAAGGCTGCATTGAAGATCAGGGGCATGACGAGCATGCCGGCAAGGCCTGCCAGCACAAGCATCAAGCGCATGTCGCCGATGCCGCCGGCTGCGTCCGTCGGTGCGAGATAGGCACGCTCCAGCGTCATCCGATGGCTTGGGAGGTCGATCACGGCGATCACCTGCCGCGTTTCGCTGGTCACGTCCGGCAGGGGCGCCTTGAAGTAGCCGCCGGCCATGGAGCTTTGGAGGGCTGCGGCGGGGATGGTGTCCTGGCGGAGCGTGCCATCGCGATCAATGGCAAGCAGATGCACCGCCTGAAGTGCCGCTCGCCTGGAGAGCAGATAGTGGGGAAGGGTGACGTCGGCGTTGATATCGAAGCGAAGAAGCACGCGGTCGGCATCGATGGAGTGCGCTTGATCGCCGCAGGACCATCGATCCTGGTTCCTGGCGATCGCGACCACGTCTTCCGACAGGTTGGCGGAGGCCCAGCAGGAACTGCGTGTCTCGAAGGAATCCGCCGGGGCAGCCGATGCGGCGCTGAATTGCAGCAGCATCACCAGGAACAGAAGGGCCGCCGAAAGGCTATTTCGAAATCCACTCGCAGTCATGACTTTAGCCTAGGGCGGAAAGCTTTTGATGCCGTTAATCGGGACGGGCGAAAGTCTGCCGTTGGGTTGGTTTAGCAGGCGCTTACGTTGTCAGGCAGGGAGCCCAGTCGGCCATTCACCTTAGCCAACAAATGGCCTCGCCCGGATCGCCAAGCAATGTCACAATCCTGTTCGATTTGATGTTTAGAGCGCAGGAATCGGCACAGAGGATCGTCGGATGGCAGAAGAGAAGTCGCTTGAGTTCGCGGGCGGGATCGTGGATTTCGATGCCGGGCACGGAGAGGCCGCCACCGTCGAGATGAAGGACTACAGCGACAGTCTGGAGCGCGCCAAGGCGAAGTCCGTGCGCCTCGTCGATGCGATCACCGGCGCTGCGCTCAAGAAGAAAGACGCCATCCACTTCGATGATCTGCGGCCTGCGCTGGCCGAGTTCATGCGGCAGAAGCATCCGGGGCTGCACTCGGACGATTATATCAATCGCAAGGTGGTGGACGATTATCGCGGCCAGTACATCGCCGAATTGTTGCGCGACGAACGCGGCGAGCTCTCCAACCTCGAGGACGAGGTCGTTGAGAGCCTTCGCAGCCACGATACGCTGGCCGAAAACATCGAAGAGGATTACGAGGAGCACCGCTCGATCGGCGACCGCGTGGCCGATGTCGTCGCCACCTTCGGCGGCAGCTGGACCTTCATCATCTCCTTCTGCCTGTTCCTCGCCGTCTGGATGGGCATCAATCTGCTGATGGGCGAGCGGCAGGCCTTCGATGCCTATCCATTCATCCTGCTCAACCTCATCCTCTCGACCATCGCGGCCCTGCAGGCGCCGATCATCATGATGAGCCAGCGCCGCCAGGAATCGAAGGATCGCCTGCGCGCGCTCAACGACTACAAGGTCAACCTCAAGGCCGAACTGGAAATCCGCCACCTGCACGAAAAGGTGGATCATCTTCTGAACCGGCAGTGGGAGCGGCTGACCGAAATCCAGCAGATCCAGATCGAGATGATGCTGGAACAGGCCAAGGCCGCCAACCGCGCGCTGAAGCTCAGCAAGGCGCAGAAGACCAAGACCAGTGCCTTGAAAAACCTCTTCAGCGCCGCGCCGAAGACGGACGAGACGGACGGCTAGCGCGGAGTGTTGCCGGCGGCGTTGTCATTGTACAAATGACTGAGAAGAGTCTATAAGATTCCGCTAGATAGCTGCTCCTGACGGTTCAACATCAGGTAGCGTTTTTGATGCCGATAACGGCAAATTGTGGGAGGAATAGACGATGAAAACGGTTCTCATTGCAGCAGCCTTGATCCTGTCGGCCGCGACGGCGCATGCCGCCGATACATGCGCCTCCAAGGCAGTCGACAAGAACGGCAAGCCGCTGGCAGGTGCTGCGCTGACGTCGTCGATGAACAAGTGCCAGAAGGATGCAGCCGCCGCTTGCGACATGTCCGCCAAGGACAAGAACGGCAAGGCGCTCGCTGGCGCCGCGAAGACCGCCTACACCAAGAAATGCGTGAGCGATGCCGTCGGCGGCTGACGCTGGCTGATACAAGCACGACCGCTACTGGTCGCCGGCCGTTTAGGCTTGACCGGTTATAGGGCACGTTTGTCTAGCGTCGTTCCGATCGCTGGAAGATATGGGCTGCGGATATGCGGGTTGTCCTGATCGCAGGGCCGACCAGGGTACTGAGGTTATTTATCAGCTCCTCGGCTACAACAGTCTGCTTTTTCGGCGGCAACGCCAGAAAGGGCGAGAGGCTGCGATGGAGGGCGACGAAGCGCTCGATGCTGTAGTCGTCAGCTATCTCGACATGGCAGAAGAGCCTCTCGGTAAAAGCTGCCTTCTGTAGCGGTTCGGAAAGTCCCCAAAACACCTGGGCGATCTCGTCGCGGAATTGCCTCTCGATAGGCTGAGGATAGCCGCAGCGCTGGAATGCCTCGTCCACGGCTGTGGCCTGTTGCGCCACCGGTTGGGGTTCCTTGTTCCACAGCAGTACGACAAATCCGTTCGGCGCGAGCAATTCCTCGATCCGCTGGACACCGCGTTTCTGATCGATCCAGTGAAACGCGGATGCCGCGAGAATGATATCGAACGGTCCCGCGAGATCGGCCTGCTCCAGCACGCTCGTCTGAAAGGTGATATCCGGGAAAGGAGCCAGAACGTCGCGGGCAATGGCGACGAAGTCGGCGTTCGGTTCGACGCAGGTAAATCGGCCTCCCAAGGTGGCGAAGTCCTGGGTGGCGGTGCCGGGGCCGCTGCCGATTTCGAGGATGCGGCTCTGCGGTTGCCATTCTGCAACGGCTGCCGCCGCTGTTGTCAGGGGCGCCGGGTAGCGCGGGCGGCCTTCGACATAGAACCTTGCGCCGGTGGAATACCAGCGCGCCTTTTCGTCGTCGGTTTTCTCATCGTAGATCGCCACGTTTGATCCTCCGCGTCTGGGATGGGCACAAAATAGTTCAGGGCATGGCTTTGGCTATGGCCGGTACTTCGGCTTCGGGCCGGCATGTGTCCGTCAGAGGTCGGCCGTTTTGCATCGATTACGGTCATTTACGGGCGTGCTTACCGTTGCGTACTTACGAGGGTTTTGCCTCCATGACATCATTCGGTCGTAGCATAACGCGGTGATGCCTGTCGCCAGACGGCGACGCTCGACGGAGGTTTGAATGATGACAATTTCGAAGATGTTGTTTGCAAGCCTTTGTCTTGTGGCCAGCTCAGCACTGGCCGATGGCGGGACAAGGGTGACCCCCGACAACTTCGTTCGGGCGGAAAGCGATATGTATTTTGCGGTTTCTGCCAAGGAAGCCGGCATCGGCAAGATTTTCCATCGTCGCGAACCCTTCGACGTGGAGCACCAGACGGTCGTGCGCGGCAACCGCGATACCTTGTATTCCAGTGGCGTCTTCGATCTTGATGCCGGTCCTGTGACGATCACCATGCCTGATGCGGGCAATCGCTTCATGTCGTTGATGACGGTGAATCAGGATCACTATGTGACTGGCGTGTTTCATGGCGCTGGAAGTCATACGCTCACCAAGGACGCCACCGGCACACGGTACGTCTTTGCGGCAGTTCGCACGCTGATCGACCCGGGCAAGGAAGGGGATGCCGAAGAGGTTCACAAGCTCCAGGACGCCATCAAGGTGGATCAACCGGGCGGTCCGGGCAAGCTTGAGCTGCCTACATGGGATAAGGCCAGTCAGGACAAGGTGCGCAGCGCGCTCTTGGCCCTGAACGCCACGATGGACAGCTTCAACCGGGCGTTCGGTAGCAAGAATGAGGTTGATCCCGTCAATCACCTGATCGGCACTGCAGCGGGATGGGGCGGCAATCCGGATAGCGAAGCTACCTACATCGCGGTCACGCCGGAAAAGAATGATGGGACAACGATCTATATGCTGCACGTTCCCGCAAATGTTCCCGTCGATGGCTTCTGGTCGGTCAGCCGCTACAACAGCGAAGGCTTCTTCGCTCCCAATCCGCAGAAGGCTTATTCGGTCAACAATCTGACCGCCGCCAAGGACAAAGACGGGGGGATCACGATTCAGTTTGGTGGCTGCGACGGCAAAACTGCCAATTGCCTGCCCGTTGAAGCCGGGTGGAACTACACGGTCCGGCTCTATCGGCCTCAGCCACAAGTGCTGGATGGAAGCTGGACGTTTCCTCAACCGCAGCCGCAGTGAGCGGCTACGACCCCACCACCTCAGTGTCGCTCCAGTGAAGGGAGCGACCATCGGCGGATCGAACCTCAAGCCGAGCGACTGGCGCATGTCCTTCTCTGTCCACCAGCGATGAACGAGCCTCCCCGTCGGCGAACAGGTGATCTTCACCCCATTGCCGCAGTGCAACGATAACCGGGAACAGACCGCGCCCTTTTTCCGTGAGGATGTATTCGCGGTACGCAGTACCATCCGAGGCCGGCACGGTTTCGAAAATTCCTCGCTTCGTAAGGTCGCGCAATCGGGTCGACAATACCCCCTTGCTTATGCCGAGTCCGCTCTGGAACTCGCCAAAACGACGCTTGCCATCGAATGCGTCGCGAATGATCAGAAGCGACCACCAGTCGCCAATTGCATCAAGAGAGCGCGCAACAGGGCAACCGGCATTCCACAGGCTAACCCGTTTCACCATAGGTACGGACCTCCGATTTCCAATCTGGTTCTATCTTAGAACTAGATTTGACGTGAGCCAAGTGGTTTCAACGTCCGGCCGAGTTGAGATCACGAGGAGTTGCCGATGAGCGAAAATACCGCGTATGCCGCGAATAGGGGCGTGGCCCGAGGGCTGTCGAGAGCGCAGACGCTGTTGGTCGCGGCTGCAGCAGGCATCAGCGTGGCCAATATCTATTACGCCCAACCCCTGCTTGATCTCATGGCGAACGACCTCGGCATTTCGCCTTCCAGTATCGGTCTTGTCGTCACTCTGACGCAGGTCGGATACGGGTTGGGATTGATCTTTGTCGTGCCGATCGGCGACCTCATCGATCGCCGAAAGCTCATCATCGTCCAGGGATTGCTTTCGGCTATCGCTCTTGTCGTCGTCGCGACGGCTGGAGCGAGAACGACACTGCTCGCCGGTATGGGGGCGGTCGGATTGTTGGCGGTTCTCGTCCAGACGCTCGTTGCACACGCCGCAGCGTTGGCGACGCCGGCTCAACGTGGCAGCGTGGTCGGCACGGTCACCAGCGGCGTCGTCACGGGCATTCTCGCCGCGCGATCCGTTGCCGGCACGATTGCCGACTATGGCGGATGGCGGACGGTCTATCTGACTTCCGCGCTGCTCACGGTCGCGATGGTCGCTGTCCTCGTGAAGGCGCTGCCACGGCAAGAGGTGGAACGGCATCCGGATACGTATCTCGACGCTCTCCTTTCGGTTCCGCACACGTTTGTGCGTGAGCCGGCCCTGCTGTTTCGTGGCGTACTCGCGCTCCTGATCTTCGCATCCTTCAGCACATTCTGGACAGCGTTGGTGCTTCCGCTCAGCGCTCCGCCATTTTCCTATTCCCATACCTTGATAGGTCTTTTTGGATTGGTCGGATTGGCGGGCGCGATTGGAGCGACATGCGCCGGAAGACTTGCCGATAGAGGCTACGGTCGATGGACGACCGGGATTTCTCTGTCGCTTTTGCTGGCATCCTGGGCGCTGATCGCTTTCCTGCCGAGCTCCATTTCGCTGTTGTTGATGGGCGTGTTCCTGCTCGACCTGGCGGTCCAGGCTGTCCACGTGAGCAACCTCAGCGTCGTCGTGAGCCTGCATCCGCAAAAGAGCGGTCGCCTGATTGGCGGCTACATGGTCTTCTACTCGGTGGGCAGCGCTGTCGGTGCGATCACCGCCACCGCAATCTACGCGTGGTACGGCTGGCCGGGGATTTGCGCCTTGGGAGGGGCTTTCAGTGCCATTGCGCTCTTGGTGTGGATCGCCAGCTGCTTTTCAACGAGCGCAGGTCGGACGAACCGCGTGGCTGAGTGCACTCGCGGATGACCGTTTCGGACGTAACCGATCCTTCCGCATGCGAACCACCCAAGCAACAAGGCCCGCTTTCGCGGGCCCTGCATCCTCAATCTACCCTTACACCACCACCGTCAGCGGCGGGATGCGCTTGTCGGGGGCGCTGTCCTGCTCTTGCGCTGCCAGGAGGTTGAGCTCGCGGCGTTCGCGTTCGGAAACGATCGCGAGGTCGATGACCTTCTGCAGGTTCGCGGCGTGGCGGAAGGTGGGGTCGTCCTGCTTGCCGGTGCGCACGGCTTCGGCGAAGCGCTGGTAATTGGTCAGCACCGGGGGGACCTCGATGTCGCGCCAGGTGGCGCTTTCGATGTCGTCGCCGAAGCAACCGCGGAGATCCGAGCCATCGGGGCGATGGGTGACCTCGAGGCTGCCCTTTTCGCCGTAGATGCGCAGCTTCAACTCGTTGAGGTGGCCGGTCGCCCAGCGTGTGGCGTGGATGACGCCGAGCGCGCCGTTGGTGAAATCCACCGACATGGTGAAGCTGTCGTTGGCATCCAAGAGATATTCGCCGATCTGGCCGCCCGGCGCCTTGTTGAAGGTCTTCAGGCGGGCGAAGACGTGGTCGATATCGGTCGCCGCACCATAGGCCGCGAAGTCGAGGATGTGGATGCCGACGTCGCCGAGCACGCCGTTGGAGCCGTGGCCGGTTGATAGACGCCACAGCCAGCGCGATTCCGTGCGCCAGTCGCCCCAGGCGCGGGAAACGAGCCAGCTCTGGAGGTAGGAGGCCTCGACGTGCCTGATGGTGCCGAGTTCGCCGGCCAGCACCATCTCGCGGGCGCGCTGCAGGGGCGCGACGTTGCGATAGGTGAGGTTGACCATGTTGATGACGCCGGCGGCTTCGGCCGCTTCGGTCATTTCCAGCGCGTGGTCGTAATGTTCGGCCAGCGGCTTCTCGCAGAAGACATGCTTGCCGGCGGCGATCAGCGCCAGGCTGGTCGCGTAGTGGATGCGGTCAGGCGTGACGTTGGTGGCGCTGTCGAATTCTCCCCACTCGATTGCCTCTTCCAGCGTGCGGAAGCGCTTTTCGATGTGGAAGTGATCGGCGAATTCGGTCAGCCGTGCCAGATCCGTATCGACGGCGCCGACAACCTCGACGCCATCGATGGCGAGAAAATTGGCGACCTGGTTTTTGGCCATGACGCCCGTGCCAAGAACGAGTAGACGCATTGCTGTTCTCCTCAGCGGTAACCGGCTTCGCCGGCCTGGTGCAGTCTCGGGCCGCGTTCGGTGATCGGCTCCAGCGCCTTTTCGACCGGCACATTCGGGGCATCGGTGATGCTCTTCAGGTCGCCCTCAGGATTATAGGCCCATTTGACGCCGTTGATCAGCACCTTCTGGACGTTGGCGTCGTGGTAGGTCGGATAGGTCTCGTGGCCCGGCCGGAAGTAGAAGATGTTGCCGGCGCCGCGGCGCCAAGTCAGCCCCGAACGGAAGACTTCGCCGCCTTGGAACCAGGAGATGAAGACGGTCTCGAGCGGCTCGGGAACAGAGAACTGCTCGCCGTACATCTCTTCATTCTCGAGCACGAAGTTCTCGCCGATGCCGGCCGCGATCGGGTGGCGCTGGTTGATGGTCCACAGGCGCTCGCGCTCGCCGGCCTCGCGCCACTTCAGCGCGCAGGGCGTGCCCATCAGGCGCTTGAAGATTTTCGAGAAGTGGCCGGAATGCAGGACGAGCAGGCCCATGCCTTCCCAGACGCGCTTGGCGACGCGCTCGACGACGACGTCGGAGACGGCGCCGTGGTCCTTGTGGCCCCACCAGGTCAAGACGTCGGTTTCGGCAAGGCGTGCTTCCGTGAGGCCGTGTTCCGGCTCCTGCAGCGTGGCGGTGGTGGCGCTGATTGCTGGATCGGTGTTCAGCGCGTTGGCGATCGTCGTGTGCATGCCATCGGGATAGATGCCGCGGACGATCTCGTTGGTGTTTTCATGGATGTTTTCACCCCATACGATGGTGCGAATAGCCAAAGTCATGCTCCTTCATGCGCGTGGTGGATCGAAACCGTTGGGAAGCGGCTGGGATCCGGTTGTTTGGGTTGGTTTCAGGCGGCGCCCTTCAGGGGGATCCTTTCGAGCGCGCGTCCGGATGGATCGAAACGGTGGATGGAACCAGCGACGGGCGAAACGCCGAGATTGTCGCCGGGCTGGTGGCGCGAAACGCCGGTTTCGCGAACGACCAGCGGTTCCTGCGTGCCGATGTCGAGATAGATGAAGCTGTCGGAACCGAGGATTTCGGAGTGGATCACCGTGCCCTTCCAGGCGGGCTCGCGGTTGGTGATCTCGATGTGTTCGGCGCGCACGCCGATGGTGTGGGCGTCGTAGGGGCTTGCGTGTTCGCCGGTCAGGAAGTTCATCTTCGGCGAGCCGATGAAGCCGGCGACGAAGATGGAATTCGGGGTTTCGTAGAGCTCCAGCGGCGTGCCGATCTGCTCAACGACGCCATCGCGCAGCACGCAGATGCGGTCGGCGAGTGTCATTGCCTCGACCTGGTCGTGGGTGACGTAGATCATCGTCGTGTCGTGCATGCTGCGGTGAAGCTTGGCGATCTCCAGGCGTGTCGCGACGCGCAGTGCCGCGTCCAGGTTCGACAGCGGCTCGTCGAAGAGGAAGACCTTGGGATCGCGGACGATGGCGCGGCCGATCGCGACACGCTGGCGCTGGCCGCCGGAGAGCTGGCGGGGCAGGCGTTCCAGATAGGGCGAGAGCTGCAGCATGCCGGCTGCCTGCTCGACGCGCGCCTTGCACTCCTCCTTCGTGCGGCCGGAGAGTTTCATGCCGAAGGCCATGTTGTCGAAGACGGTCATGTGCGGATAGAGCGCGTAGGACTGGAAGACCATGGCGATGCCGCGCTTGGAAGGCGAGAGCTGGTTCACCGCCTGGCCATCGAAGGAGAGCGTGCCCTCCGAGATGTCCTCCAGGCCGGAGATCAATCGCAGAAGCGTGGACTTGCCGCAGCCGGACGGGCCGACGAAGACCATGAATTCACCCTTGCGGATATCCATGGTGACGCCCTTGATGACTTCGAGAGCGCCGAAGCTCTTTCTGATATTGTCGAGTCTAATCTGTGCCATATCGTGCTTTCTTCAACCTTTGACGCCGCCGGCGGTGAGGCCGGAAATGATCCGGCGCTGGAAAATGAGCACCAGGACAACGACAGGGACCGTGACGATGACGGATGCCGCCATGATGTTGCCCCACGGAATCTCGAACTGGCTCCCGCCCGATAGAAGGGCGATTGCGACCGGCACGGTTCGCTGCGCGTCCGAAGACGTAAAGGTTAGGGCGAAAAGGAATTCGTTCCAGGCCGTAATGAAGGCGAGCAGTCCCGTCGTGACCAAAGCCGGCCACATCAGCGGCATGAAAACCTGCGTAATGATGACCCAGGGAGAGGCGCCGTCGACGATCGCCGCTTCCTCGATTTCGATGGGCAGATCGCGCATGAAGGTGGTCAGAACCCAGACTGTGAAGGGCAGGGTGAAGATCATGTAGGAGAAGATCAGCGCGAACGGCGTGTTGAAGATGCCGATCCAGCGGATCAGCTCGAACAGGCCGGCGAGAACGGCGATCTGCGGGAACATCGAGACCGACAGGATCGTCAGCATCAGCAGCGCGCGGCCGCGGAAATGCACGCGGGCCAGCGCATAGGATGCGGTGACGGCGAGCAGCAACGAGGCGGCGACGACGCAGACGGCGACCAGCAGCGAATTGCCGAGGCTGTGGATGAAGCTGCCTGTCGTCAGCACGTTGGCGTAGTTCGCAAACGAGATCGAGGTCGGCCAGTATTCGATTGCGAACAGCGCCGTGCCGGATTTGAAGCTGGTCAGGATCGCGTAGTAGAAGGGGAAGACCGCGATGATGACGATCACGCCGACGAGGAGATAAAAGAGGGTGTTCTTGGTGGCTGTGAGAAGCATCAGCGTTCACTCCCGCCGAGGTTGACGCGGCCGAGCCACATGTAAAGCACGGTGACGGTGGCAATGAGCAGGAAGAGGACGGTCGAGGCGGTGGCGCCATAGGCGAACTTGTCGAAGTCGAAGAGGTTTTCTCTCGCCATGACCGACATGGTCTTGGTCTGCGCGTTGTTCGGCGTCAGCACGTAGATCAGGTCGAAGATGCGCATGGCGTCGAGCATGCGGAAGATGACCGCCACCATGATCGCGGGACGGATCAGCGGCAGCGTCAGGCGCCAGAAGACCTTGACCGGATTGATGCCGTCGATCTTGGCGGCCTCGTAGATATCGCCGGGCACCATCTGCAGGCCGGCGAGGATGAGGAGCGCCATGAAGGGCGTGGTCTTCCAGACGTCGACGATCAGGACGGCGATCATCGCGGTATCGGGATTGGCGGTCCAGGCGATCTTCTGGCTGATCAGGCCGAGCGCCATGAAGAGGTCGTTCAGGATGCCGAACTGGTCGTTGAGCATCCAGGCCCACATCTTGGCCGAGACGATCGTCGGGATCGCCCAGGGGATGAGGATGGCGGCGCGCACGATGCCGCGGCCGACGAACTGGGCGTTCAGCACAAGCGCCACGATGAGGCCGAGCGCGGTTTCGATCAGCACGGAAAGCACGGTGAATTTCATCGTGTTCCACACCGCGTTCCACCAGGCGGGATCGGCGAGCAGGCCCTTGTAGACCGTGCGGCCGCTCTTCAGCGTGATCCAGGTGAGGTAATTGTCGAAGCCGACGAACTTGGCGTCGCCGAGACTGGTGAGCGAGGCGTTGGTGAAGCTGAAATAGATGGTGCGAAACAGCGGCCAGCCGGCGACGACGACGAGGATGAACAGCGTCGGCGCCAGGAACATCCAGGCGGAACGAACGCGGTCGGCCTTCAGGTCCGACGAGGTGGCCCTGACGCGCGTCTGCGCTTTCAGGCCTTCAGAAACTGCAACTTCACTCATGGGATACCCGCTTCCTGAGACGATTGACGGTGGCGTCCTTCGGAGCGCCGGCAGCGGATAGCCCGCCGCCGGCGCGTCGATGGATTACCAGTTGTCGCCCTTGAGCGACGTCAGGTCGGCTTCGAGAAGCTCGAGGTTTTCAGCGGCCGTGCCATTGCCCGACAGCGTGTTGTGGACGGCGGTCCAGAACTTGGCGGAGACCTCGTTGTACTTGACCTTGGCCGAGGCCGATGGGCGCGGCACGGCGTTTTCGAAGATCGGCTTCCAGTTCGGCATGAACGGGGCTGCTGCTGCGATGTCCTTGTCGTCGTAGAGGGCGGACAGCGTCGGCAGGTTGGAGAGCTCAATGGCGCGCTGCTTCTGGCTTTCCTTGGAGGTCAGGAACTTGACGAGTTCGATCGCGACCTCGGGGTTCTGCGAATATTTCGAGACGGCGAGGTTCCAGCCGCCGAGCGTCGAGGACGGCTTGTCGCCATCGGCTGCCGCCGGCAGCGTGGTGACGTCGAACTTGCCCTTCACGGCGCTGTCAGGGCCGTTGCCGAGCGCATAGGCGTAAGGCCAGTTGCGCATGAAGACGGCGTTGCCGGTCTGCCAGACGCCGCGCGATTCTTCTTCCTGGTAGGCGAGCACGCCGCCCGGCGAGATGGTGCCGACCCAGCCCTTGGCGCGCTCGATGGCGGCGGCGGCCTTCTCGTTGTTGATCGAGATGGTGCCGTCGGTTTCGATGATCTGGCCGCCGCCGGAGGACTTGATCCACTCCAGCGCGTTGCAGGTCAGGCCTTCATAGGCGTTGCCCTGGAAGACGTAGCCCCAGAGATCCTTCTGGCCGGCTTCGCGTTCCTTGTCCTGGATTTCCTTGGCGGTCGCCGCCATCTCGTCCCAGGTCTTCGGCGGCTGCTTGCCGTATTTGTCGAGCAGGTCCTTGCGGTAGAAGAGGGCGGGTGCGTCGGTGTAGAGCGGCATGGCGACGAGGCGGCCGTTGACGGTCTGCGACTGGATGATCGAGGGGAAGAAATCGCCCGCGACGTCCTTGGCGGCATCCTTCAGATCGAGGAACTGGTCGGCCAGCTGCGGCGCCCAGATCACGTCGGTCTGGTAGACGTCGACGTCCTTGTTGCCGGCGGCGAGCCACAGTCGGTACTGCGAGAACTGCTCGGTCGACGAGGACGGCATGGTGACGATGCTGACCTTGTTGCCGGTCGCCTTTTCGAAGGCGTCGAGCTGCTTGCGGAACAGGTCGAGGTTTTTACCGGTGGAGCTTGCAGAGATGCTGATGTTGGCGGCGTAGGACGGCATGGCCACGCCGATGAGCGCGGCCGCGATAACGGCCGTCGTGAAACGAAACTTCATGATCTTCCTCCCAAAAAGAACCATTGCGCCCTCAAATTTGAAAACGATTTGGTTGGAAAAAATTGTCAGAAGCGCGATATCAAGTCAAGCGGGTAGTTTGGTCGCGGCTTTGACTTGCCGGGAGCGGCGATTTTCTCTGTGAAAACAACGGAGTGTGACGCCGCGCGGATGTGGAGAACGTTGGCTGCTGTGTGTCGATTGCGATTGAACATTGAAATCGGTTTGGCTGATGTGCGGTTTTTGTGCCAAATATCGACGGATTGGCTTATAGGGTGTGTGAGGGGTCCAATAGCGGGCGATGAAAGACGTGTCGGTGCATGAAGCTTAGAGAGTTCGCAAAACAGCTCGGATTGTCGCCGACGACCGTCAGCCGCGCGCTGAGCGGCTATCCCGAAGTGAGCGAAGTGACCCGCGCGCGCGTGGCGGAGGAGGCCGTTCGGCTCGGCTACCGGCCGAACGTCAATGCCGTCAGGTTGAAGACCGGACGGGCAGGCGCGATCGGCGTGGTGATGGGGCGGGCAGGCGAGTTTCACTTCGCCGAATTCATGGCGGGGATGGCCGAGAGGCTGTTGACCGAGGACACCGACATTCTCGTCATTCCCATGGCCGATCCCGATCATAACGACGAGATGCAGCTCTATCGGCGCCTGGTGGAAAGCCAGCGGGTCGATGCGATCATCGTGCATTCGCCGCGGCCGAACGACGAGCGTATCGCGCTGCTGCACAAGCTCGGCATGCCATTTCTGGTCCACGGCCGCTCGGATATCGACGTGCCGCATGCGTGGCTCGACATCGACAACGAGGGTGCAGTGCGCCGCGCGACCTCGCATCTCATCGATCTCGGACATACCAGGATCGCCATGATCAACGGCCGCCCGGGCGCGACCTACGCGCTGCACCGTGACAAGGGGTATCGCGAGGCGCTGCAGAGCCGGGGTATCGAACTCGATCCCCAGTTGATCGCCAGCGGCAATTTCACCGACGAGCTCGGCTTCCGCTTCGCCCGCTCACTGCTGGAACAGGCTAATCCGCCGACCGCGATCGTCGCCGGCTCGATGATGACGGCGCTTGGTGTCTATCGTGCGGTTCGCTCGCTCGGGTTGCAGGTTGGTCGCGAGGTTTCCGTCATCGCCCATGACGATGTGTTTCCCTATCTTACGGCCGACAACATGGCGCCCTCGCTCTCGGCGACGCGCTCGTCTATGCGCGCGGCGGGCACGCGGTGCGCGGATCTGGTGCTGCAGCTGGTGTCCGGCCGCTCGCCGCTCGATATCCACGAGCTGTGGCCGGTCGAGCTCATCCTGCGCGAATCAACGGCGCCGGTGCAGCGCTGATTTTCACGGGCGACGTAGTCGCTGAGCGCCCGTTTTCTGGGTTGCAACCTGAAAGTGGTAAATTATCCCTCGTTTCCGGGCGGATCTGGAAATTTGATTTACGTCCCTCGATAAATTCAGCCGCCAATTGATTGAATTTTTACGATAGGGGACTAATATTACCTATAGTTGCTTATGCAGTCGGCCGGCCCGCTGGTCGATGACGCAACTGTTCCCCTCTGGAGGTTTTGAAGACCTTCATGACTACGGCCACCGTCACGAGCGGTGGCTTTTTTTTGCCCGCGCGATGGCGCTGGCCGTTCGCGGAACTTTGTCCGATTGCCGCCGTTGTCTCCTCAGATGTGCAAAGGAGACAGTTCATGCAGGTCATCGGCACGCAGGTGATTCCGGAGCAGGGCGGGAGACGAGGATTTACGGTCGAGTTCGTCGGCAAGGGCGGCGAGGTCGTGTCCGTGCTGTTGCGCAAGGACATGGATCGGACGCTGACGTCGAACAATGCGATCGATAGGGCCAAGGCCGTCATGGGCGAATTGGCGTCGTTCGATGAGACCGCCGCGCTTTCGAGCGTGGAAACGGGCGCGGCGCAGCCGAGCGCCCGGGCAGCCGGCGATGTCGACGAGATGGAAGATCAGCTGGCGCAGGGGCTGGAGGACAGCTTCCCGGCAAGCGATCCGGTTTCGGTCACTTCATCCGCCATTCCGACGGGCAAGGTGCGCAAGCACTAGATTGCTTGCTGCGCGCCCGGGATCGCGCAGGCCTCCCCACCGCCGAACATGCGCGAGCGGGTGAGGAAGCGCTTTTCCCGGCCGTTATCCAGCGAGAACATACCGCCGCGACCGGCTACGACGTCGATGATCAGCTGCGTGTGCTTCCAGGCTTCGAACTGGCTGGCGCTGATATAGACGGGGACGCCCGATATTTCGCCAAGCTTCACGTCATGGTCGCCGACGATGAAATCGTCGGCCGGGTAGCACATGGGCGAAGACCCGTCGCAGCAGCCGCCGGACTGATGGAAGAGGATGTCGGGATAATCGCGCCTGATCTCGTCGATCAGGGCCACGGCGGCGTCGGTTGCGAGAACGCGGGGTTCTCCGTTGACTGTGGTGTCCATTGCGTTCTCCTCCGTATGCAGTGTGTTTCTCTCCTCCAGATGCGTTCGTGGCCCCCTCATCCGGCTGCCGCCACCTTCTCGCCGAGGGGAGAAGGGGAATGCCGAGCCGGCCACGAGTCTCTTCTCCCCAGTGGGGAGAAGGTGCCGGCAGGCGGATGAGGGGGCCACGCGCACGACTTCAAATAGAGCCCATCTCCGCTCGTGGAAGACTCGTGGGGAAAGAGGCAGGGAGGGGTGTTGCGGATGCCCTCCCTCCTGTCGAAAAGGCTCAGAAGAAACCGAGCTTCTTTTCGCTGTAACTGACCAGCATGTTCTTGGTCTGCTGGTAATGGTCGAGCATCATCTTGTGGGTCTCGCGGCCGATGCCGGATTGCTTGTAGCCGCCGAAGGCCGCGTGGGCCGGGTAGGCGTGGTAGCAATTGGTCCAGACGCGGCCGGCCTGGATTTCACGGCCGAAGCGATAGGCGCGGTTGCCGTTGCGGGTCCAGACACCGGCGCCGAGGCCATAGAGCGTGTCGTTGGCGATCGACAGCGCTTCGGCTTCGTCCTTGAAGGTGGTGACTGAGACGACCGGGCCGAAGATCTCTTCCTGGAACACGCGCATCTTGTTGTGGCCGGCGAAGATCGTCGGCTTGATGTAGTAGCCGCTCGCCAGTTCGCCGCCGAGGTCGTTGCGTGAACCGCCGGTCAGCACTTTTGCGCCTTCCTGCTTGCCGATGTCGAGATAGGCGAGGATCTTTTCCATCTGCTCGTTGGAGGCCTGGGCGCCGATCATCGTGGCGCTATCGAGCGGGTTGCCCTGCACGATGGCTTCCACGCGCTTGACGGCACGTTCCATGAAGCGGTCGTAGATCTTTTCATGCACCAGCGCGCGGCTCGGGCATGTGCAGACTTCGCCCTGGTTGAGCGCGAACATCGCAAAGCCTTCCAGCGCCTTGTCGAAGAAGTCGTCGTCCTCGTCGGCCACGTCGGCGAAGAAGATGTTGGGCGACTTGCCACCGAGTTCGAGCGTGACGGGAATGAGGTTCTGGCTGGCATATTGCATGATCAGCCGGCCCGTCGTGGTTTCGCCGGTAAAGGCGATCTTGGCGATGCGCGGGCTGGATGCCAGCGGCTTGCCGGCTTCGAGGCCGAAACCGTTGACGATGTTGAGAACGCCTGCGGGCAGCAGGTCGCCGATGATCTCGGCCCAGACGAGCAACGAGGCGGGGGTCTGTTCAGCCGGCTTGATGACGACGCAGTTGCCGGCGGCAAGAGCGGGCGCCAGCTTCCAGGCGGCCATCAGGATCGGGAAGTTCCAGGGAATGATCTGGCCGACGACGCCGAGCGGTTCATGGAAGTGATAGGCGACGGTGTCGTTGTCGATCTCGCCGATCGAGCCTTCCTGAGCGCGTACGCAGGAGGCGAAGTAGCGGAAGTGGTCGATGGCGAGCGGAATATCGGCGGCCATGGTTTCGCGGATCGGCTTGCCGTTGTCCCAGGTCTCGGCCTGGGCCAGCACTTCCAGCTTGTCCTCCATCCGCTGGGCGATCTTCATCAGGATATTGGCGCGCTCGGTGACCGAGGTGCGGGCCCACTTGTCCTTGGCGGCATGGGCGGCATCAAGCGCGGCGTTGATATCCTTTTCGCTGGAACGGGGAATTTCGCAGAGCTTGCCGCCGGTGACCGGGGTGATGTTGTCGAAATACTTGCCTTCGATCGGCTCGCGCCATTCGCCGCCGATATAGTTCCCGTATTTCAGCTTGAACGGCGACTCGACGATTTTCTGATGCAGCATGTCATCCTCCCTTGAGATGAGCCAGGTTCGGACGTGAACCCGTGGGAGGAAATCTGCGCGTCTTTTGTGTCGAGATACAGCGGCGCTGAGCGATACCGCAGCGCACAGTGTCGCATCGCTGCTACATCAGTGCCGCCTACAACAGGATCAGTGCAGATTGAGCTTCTTCATCTTGCGATGCAGCGTGGCGCGGCTCATGCCGAGCGCGATCGCCGCCTGCGAGACGTTGCCGCTGGAGCGGGTCAGCGCCCTCAGCAATGCCGCGCGTTCGGCCTCGATGAGATCCTCGTCGTCGGACATGCGGGTCTCATGCAGGGCATCGGCGGCCGGAATGCCGGCGGCGATGCTGCGGTCGTCGAGCTTCAGCGCCAGGCGCGCGGCGCGGGTGGCGCCGAGCACGAGGTCGTGGCGATCGACGGCGAGAAGGGCGGCCGCCGGGTTGGCGCCTGCGGGCACCATCACGAAGCGGGCGCCGGCATAGGCGCTGCGGAAGAGGTTGATCTCGATGCGCATGGCGGCGTCGCGCACCATCTGCGCGAGAATGCCGAGCGTCATCTCGTTGACGTCGTCGCGGCAGGTGGAGATATCGAGTGCGGCCGCGAGCTGCCCGCGATGATCGCGGATCGGCGAGGTCGTGCAGCTGAGCTTGATGTTGGAGCAGAAGAAGTGCTGGTCGCGAAAGATCGAAACCGAGCGTTCGTCGGCCAGCGCCGTGCCGATGCCGTTGGTGCCGATGCTGGCTTCGGTCCAGACCGAGCCGGTCCAGAGGCCGAGATCGTGAAACTCCTTGTCGTCACCGATCGCGCCGCGGCGTTCGAGCGCGATGCCGTCGCGGTCGGTCAAAAGCAGGCAGCAGCCGGCTTTTCCAGCTGTCGTAAATAGGCGGTCGAGTTCGTCGGTGGCGTTGGCGATCAGTTGCTCGGATTGTTCGCGGGCCCGCTTGAACTCCTGGTCCATGAGACGCAAGGGCGTGCGCCGCTCTTCGGGCGCCAGCTGGTGCATGGCGATGCAGCGGCGCCAAGAGGCGACCACCGAAGAACTTGCCGCGGCTGAATCGCGCTGCGTGCACGTATAGACATGCTCCGCATGGGCAGAGTGTTCGTGCATCGGGGTTCCTCCCATCAAAGAGCTGCAGCTCCTACCACCACAGATCATCGACAGGAGTGTGACGAAAACTAATGTTCTTGGCAACTCGCGGCAATGTGAGCGTTCGCTGGGGCGTTCACGGCGCTCATCGGACCTGTCTCAGATTTGCGACAGTTGGCCATATCAGCGATGCGCGGAACTTTCCGGCTGCTCGCCGGTTTCTGCTCCAATCGGCAAGGGAGGCAGGTTTCGATGACGCATGTCCGCAAGACCGAGCAGAAACGCAGCCATTTCGACGCGCGCGACAGGCTGATCATCGCGCTCTACGCGCAGCTGAAGGCCGAGCGGGAGACCCGTGAGACGCTGGAATGGGTGATCCGCCACGGCGCGCTGTCGAGCGAGGTGCTGGAGGCGATCGCCGGCGATCCTGTTCCTGTCGTCACCAGCGACGATATCGCTTCGGTGGAGAAGATCGTGGCGCTTGATCAGCGCCGGCGGCGCAACAAGGGGCAGGAGGGGTAGCCATGGCAGCGCGGGCAAGCTGGAAGGGTCATCTGAAGGTGGGCGATCTCGTCTGCGCGGTGGGGCTCTACACCGCGGTATCGGTTGCCGACCGCATCTCCTTCAACATCATCAATCGCAAGACCGGCCATCGCGTCGAGCGCCAGTTTATCGACAGCGAGACCGGAAAGCCGGTGGAGCGTGATGATCAGGTCAAGGGCTACCGGCTGGATAGCGGCGACTATGTCATGATCGAGGGCGAGGAGCTTGCCGCGTTCGCGCCCGAGAGCGACAAGCTACTGACGGTGCAGGGGTTCGTTCCCTATGACGAGATCAACAAGCTCTATTTCGACCGGCCCTATTATCTGGCGCCGGTCAGCGAGGACGACGAGGAGGCGCTGGCGCTGATCGCGCGGGCGATGCGCGATCAGAAGGTGGCGGCACTCGGTGAGGCCGTTCTCTTTCGCAAGACGCGTACCGTGCTGATCAGGCCGCAGGACGACTGCATCGTCGCGACTACGCTGAACTACGATTATGAAGTGCGCAACGCCGAGACGGTGTTCAAGGATATTCCCGATATCAAGTTCGACAAGGAAATGATCGAGCTAGCGGGCCATATCATCGGCACCAAGAGAGGCAGCTTCAATCCCCGGGACTACGAAGATCGCTATGAGGCAGCACTTGCCGAACTGGTGCAGGCAAAGATCGAGGGCAGGGCGCTGCCCAAGCGCAAGGCCGAGCCGAAGGGCAAGGTGATCGACCTCATGGAGGCGCTGCGTGAAAGCGCGAAGATGAGCGGCAAGGCGAGCGGGAAAGCGGCGGGCAAGACCGCTACCAAGAGTGCTGCGCGTGGTAACGGCGGCTCGAAGAAGGCGAGCTGACCATGGCGCTCGAGACCTATCACGCCAAGCGCGATTTCAAGCGGACACCCGAGCCGCGCGGCGGCAAACGGGCCAGTGCGGCGCGCGACAGCAATGCGCTGAGTTTCGTGATCCAGAAACACGATGCGACACGGCTGCATTACGATTTCCGGCTGGAAATGGACGGGGTGCTGAAGAGCTGGGCGGTGACGCGTGGCCCGAGCCTCAATCCCGACGACAAGCGTCTGGCGGTGCATGTGGAAGACCACCCGCTCGACTATGGCGACTTCGAGGGCATCATTCCGAAGGGCGAGTATGGCGGCGGCACCGTCATCGTCTGGGATCGCGGCACATGGGCGCCGCATGGTGACATGCACAAGGCCTACAAGAAGGGCCACATGGAGTTCGACCTCGATGGCGACAAGCTGAAGGGTCGCTGGCATCTGGTGCGGATGCACGGCAAGCCCGGCGAAACCAGGGAGAACTGGCTGCTGATCAAGGCCGAGGACGAGGAGGCGCGCGCCAAGGGCGACATCCTGAAGCTGCGGCCTGAATCGGCAAAGACCGGCCGGAAGATCGAAGAGGTGGCCAAGAATCCCGATGCCGCGTGGCACTCACGACCCAAGGGTGCGGCTAGCGCGAATGGTGCTAAAGCGTCTGCTCCCCGACCGAAGGCCGGGAAGGCCAAGGCGGCTTCTCGTCAATGGCCGGATAGCGCGGTCAAGGCTGATCTGCCTGATTTCATCGAGCCGGCGCTTGCCAAGCTGAAGCCGAAACCGCCCGCCGGCGAAGAATGGGTGCACGAGATCAAATTCGATGGCTACCGGCTGCAGATCAGGATAGACCACGGCAAGGTGACGATGCTGACCCGCACGGGGCTGGACTGGACGGAGCGGTTCGGCGAGACGCTGGCCAAGGCGTTTTCGGAGCTGCCGGTACAATCGGCCTTGATCGATGGCGAGGTTGTGGTCGAGCGCGACAATGGCGCTTCGGATTTTTCCGCGCTGCAGAGCGACCTCAGCGACGGCCGCAAGGACCGCTTCGTGTTCTACGCCTTCGATCTGTTGCATCTCGATGGGCATGATATGCGCGAGGTATCGCTGCTCTCGCGCAAGGCGTTGCTGGAAACGCTTCTGGCTCCCGACGATCCGACGCTGCGCTACAGCAGCCATTTCATGGAGAAGGGCTCTCTGGTGCTCGATCACGCCTGCGGGCTGGGGCTCGAGGGCGTGATCTCCAAGCGCGGCGACAGCGCCTATAGCTCGGGACGCACGGGCGAGTGGGTGAAGTCCAAATGCTCGAAGCGGCAGGAGTTCGTCATCGGCGGCTTCGTGCCCTCGACGGCGACGAAGGACGCGATCGGTTCGCTCGCCATGGGCTATTACAAGGGCGGCAAGCTTCACTATGTCGGGCGCGTGGGAACTGGATTTTCGGTCGCGACGGCCAAGATGCTGCACGATCGTCTTTCCAAGGACCGGCAGACGAAAACCGCCTTCGACGACGCGCTTTCGGCCGAGGCGAGGCGCGGACTTGTCCACGTCAAGCCGACGCTTGTGGCGGATGTGGAGTTTCAGGCATGGTCGGCGGACGGCAATCTGCGGCATGCGGCATTTCGCGGGCTGCGCGAGGACAAGGCGGCGGGGGATGTGATGCGCGAGACCGAGAAAAGCAAGGCCGAGCCGGCGCCGCAATCGAGCGTCACGCTCACCCATCCGGACCGCATCTACTGGCCGGATGAGGGTGTCACCAAGCGGGGACTTGCCGATTATTACGCGCAGATCTGGCGCTTCATCGAGCCTTTCGTGATCAATCGCCCGCTGGCGCTGCTGCGCTGCCCTGACGGTATCGCCGGGCACCAGCGTTTCTTCCAGAAGCATGCCTGGAAGGGGATGAACGCCCATATCCAGGAGATATCAGACCCGAAGGACAGGGGCGGCGAGAAGCTGCTACGGATCGGCGATTTCGACGGGCTCATCGCGCTCGTGCAATCGGCCGTGCTGGAGATCCACCCCTGGGGGGCGACGACCGCGAGCTTCGAGAAGCCCGACATGATCACCATGGATCTCGATCCGGCCGACGATGTGGCCTGGGCCGAGGTGATCGCGGCGGCCGAAGAGCTTAAACAGCGGCTCGAGACGGCGGGGCTGGCTGCCTTCGTCAAGACCTCCGGCGGCAAGGGTCTCCATGTGGTGACGCCGCTGAAGCCGAAGGCCGGGTGGGTGCAGGTGAAGGCCTTCGCGAAGGGGCTGGCGGACGCGATGACGAAAGATCAACCGGACAAATATCTGGCGACCGCCACCAAGGCGAAACGCAACGGCAAGATCTTCATCGATTATCTCCGCAACGGCCGCGGCAACACCGCCGTCGCCGCCTATTCGACCCGCGCCCGGCCGGGCGCCGCTGTATCGATGCCGCTCGATTGGAAGGAGCTGACGGAGGAGATTGGGCCGGCCTATTTCACGGTCGACAACACGCCGTCGCGGATGAATTCGCTGGCAAGCGATCCCTGGGCGGATTTCTTCAAGGCCGCCGCGCCGCTTGAAAAGCGTAAGTGAGGAGAGGCCGACGTTCGCGCCGGGCTAGTGCTTCGGCCGTCCGCCATCCTTGGCGATGCTCTTCTTCAGCGCGTCCATGATATTGACGACGTTGCCGGTGGATTTGACCGGCGGGCGCTTCGATGCCGCCACGGGCTTCGGAAGGCTCTTCTGCTTGGCGCGGATCATCGCCCGGATACGCTTCTGCACGGGATCGGTGACCATCGAGGGCTTCCATTCCTCGGTGCGGTCCTTCACCAGCTTGCTCATCAGCGCCAGCACCTTCTGATCCGCTTTGGCGGCAAGGTCGACAGTCCCGGCCGGCTCGCGCACCTCGTCGCCGAAATGCAGCGTCCAGAGCACGATGCCCTTGCCCTGCGGCTCAAGCAGCACGGCGCGTTCGCGGCGGTAGAGCACAAGGCGCGCGATGCCGACGACGTCGTTCGCCTTCATCGCCTCGCGGATGACGCAGAAGGCCTCGACGCCGACCTTGTCTTCCGGCGCCAGGAAATGCGGCTTGTCGTACCAGATCCAATCGATCGAGCCGCGCGGCACGAAGCTCGATATGTCGATCGTGCGGGTGCTCTCCAGCCCGACCTCGCTGATCTCGTCATCCTCTAGAATAACATAGTCGTCTTCGCCGCGCGGATAGCCCTTGACCTGATCCTTGTCCGAGATCGGCTTGTGGGTGACGCTGTCGACGTAGCGGCTTTCAACGCGGTTTCTGGTCTTGCGGTTCAACACATGAAACCGCAGCTGGTTACTGTCAGTGGTCGCCGGCGTCAGTGATACCGACGCGGTCACGAGCGACAGCTTGAGATAACCCTTCCAATAGGTCTGACGCGCCATCCGATGCCGGCGCCTTGGCGCCCCTCCAAGCCGCAATGCGGCGATGCCGCTTCAACGGTCGAACTGCGGATTTTGTTCCCTCGATGGTGTCAGACGTCCCATCTCCATGGGGCGTCGAACATCATACGAAAGTCAGCGGCTGAGATTAGATCCAGCGAAAGGTCGCGTTGCCGCGCTTATCTACCTTGCTTAGCTCGATGGAGACCCATCTGCCGTTCGACGTATCGGAGAGGCGGACGCTCGGCTTGCCGAAAATCATTCCGAGAAAGCGCGGACAGCCGCGAATTTTGCCGCCGCCGTCATCGGCTGTAAAGATGCACTGACGGGACATGGATGTCCCGGATACTGCGATTATTCCAGTCTTAGGCATGTGTGGTTCCCGTCACTATCATGCTATCACAGGCGATAGTTGCGCGGCTTTCCCTCCATGGCAAGCCTAAAGTTCACCGTTTCGTGATATTCAGGATCTTCGTATAAAAGCGATTGTTAACCTTCTTCCCGGGGCAGAGACATGGCCGGCGGTCGTGGGCAAGACATCCGATCGCATGATGCAGTGCAGCATCAGTGGTGAAAATGCTGCTCCCGCGGGTTGAGGTGATGTGCGCCAACGGCTATCTGGTGCCTGAATATGCGGGTGATCCGCACACAAGAGGGCGCCGCCGCATGAATCCTGAATTTCTCGTCACGCATTCCGGTGGCTTCCACGCCGACGAACTGCTTTCCACCGTCGTTCTGACCCGGCTTTTTCCCGAGGCGCGCATCATGCGCAGCCGTGCGCCGGAATGGATCACGCCCGGGTCCGACCGGATCATCTACGATGTCGGCGGCGCCTATGACGCGGACGCGGGTATCTTCGACCATCACCAGCGCGGCGCGCCGCTGCGTGACGACGGCCAGCCCTACAGCTCGTTCGGCTTGATCTGGAAACATTACGGCCGCGACTATCTCGCCGCATCGGGTGTTCCGGAGGCTGACATCGAGGACATCCACGCCTCCTTCGACGGCAGCTTCGTGCTGCCCATCGATCTCACCGACAATGGCGCGCTCAGCCCCTCCGGACCGTTGGCCGGGCTGACGCTGCCGGCACTTCTCGAAACGCTGAAGCCCGTCTTCGACGAGACCGATCCTGATGCTGACGACCGTGCATTTCACGCCGCACTCGCGATTGCCCGCAGCTTCGTCGAGGCACGGATCGGCAAGAGTGCCGCGAAGCGCAGGGCCGAGGCGCTGGTGCACAAGGCGATCGTCGCTGCCGGCGAGAACCGCGTGCTGGAACTGCCGATGGGCATGCCCTTCCGCCCCGCGATCATCAAGGCCGGTGCCGACCACCTGCTCTTCGTCGTCCACCCGCGCGACAAGGACTGGTGCGTGACCGGCATTCGCCGCGAAGAAGAAGGCTTCGCGCTGCGCGCCGACCTGCCGGCCGCCTGGGCTGGCCTCACCAACGGCGACCTCGAAGCCGCCTCCGGCGTCCAAGGCGCCAGCTTCTGCCACAACGGCCGCTTCATCGCGGCGGCGAAGAGCCGCGACGCGGCGCTGAAGATGGCGGAGATCGCGGTGGCCGAGGCTGTGGGGCAGGCCTAACGTCGGCAGCAGGGCGAGTGTGGGTGGCGCGATCGATATTCGGTCGCGCCTTGCCACGCGGAAAAGTAGAAAGCGCTGCATCGCGACTTGGCGAGGCCGGCGCGATTGGGTAATCTGTATCCTGTCTCCGCTTGGGACTTGGCAATCCGCAGCGGCAAACTTTCGGTTGAAGTTCAAGCCGTGGCCGCGACCATCGCGGCCGGAAATAGCTAGACGACCTGCAGGACAGTCCGGTCTCGCGACCACATTCAGCATAGCGTGGCATCTCATCAGTTCTTACCGCATTGTGGGAGAAGCTCTGAATGTTCACACGTCGAACGGTTTTCATCGTCGGTGCGGGCGCAAGCCGGGAAGTGAACTTTCCCGTCGGTACCGACTTGATGGTCAACATCGCCAGGAAACTCGACATCCGGTTTGACGACGGCTGGACGATGTCCAATGGCGACAAGCGCATCTCGGCGGCGGTGAAAACGATTGTAGGAGATGGGGCGGATTCCAACCCGCACTATGCTGCCGGAAGAGCCATTTCAGGCGCGATGTCGCAGGCGATCTCGATCGACAACTATCTTCATACGCATTCGAGCGATCGTCTCGTGGTCCAAATGGGTAAACTGGGCATCGCTGCCAGCATTCTGGAGGCGGAAGCGAGCTGTCTTCTGAAGATGGACGGATCGAAGAACGAGGCGTTCAGCTTCGAACCTATCAAGCACACATGGTTCAGCGTCTTTTTCCAGATGCTCCACGAAGGCGTGCAAAGAGAAAAGCTCGCCGGCATTTTCAAGAACGTGTCCTTCATCACGTTCAACTACGACCGGTGCATAGAGCACTATCTCGCCCATGCCATCAGCAACTACTATCGCATTCCCTTGTCTGAGGCCGAGGGGATCATCGCGCAATCTCTGCAGATCGAACATCCTTACGGACAGGTCGGCCGGCTTCCATGGCAGCCGGCCTCCGCATCCTCGATGATGGATTTCGGCCACGACTTTCACGGGGCGGACCTACCGCATCTGGCCGAGCAGATCCGGACCTTCACCGAGCGTGTCGACGATGACGACATGATGGACCGCCTGCACCGGCAGATCGCCGAGGCCGAAGTCGTCGTCTATCTCGGGTTTTCTTATGGCGAAATGAACATGCAGCTGATGACCGTGAAGGAGGCTGGGCTTAGGAATGTTTTCGGAACGACCCTGGGAATCTCCGCTCCCAACAAGAGGATCATCGAGACGGATGTGCTGACTTCGATGGGCGGCGTGGACGTGGCGACCGTGAACCGCGCCTATTATGATGATCTGACATGCGCGGAGTTCTTGAGAAGCTACGGCAAGCCGATCATGCGGGGGTAGGGAGGCGGCTGGGTGCCAGCGTCGCGGTTTCTTGCGGGCGGCCATCATAAGTGAATTCACAAGTTAGAGCTTGAGACTGTGAAGGTGCATCTCGGCTGGACTGCATCGACAATTTCGATGTTGCAGGCGTCACATAGGTCGTCAGCTGGAGCCCAGGCTCCATTGAAGACCTTGCGAGCACCCAATAAAGGATTTGGCGGCTCCATCAAGCGACGTCGAACCTCGTGCACTGGCCAACGATTTCGACCTGCAAGCTTTTCTACAGCGGCCTCCGCTGGATCGTTGTCGAAATGAAGAGAGGAAATGAGTCCGTCGAGAAACCATTTTAGTTTATCGACGGTCAATCTCATTCGCGGGTCGGCTTCAAGTGTTATATCCAGCACGTATCGGCCTTTGATGCCACCACAGGAAGACGTCGAGGCGGCTGTCGCTGACCACCATGCCAAATCGGTTTTTACTGACAGCCGTTTTGGCCAGTCGAAGGTGACAGTCATACCGTTCCGATGGTGAAGCGGCTTCGAGTCATTAATCCTATATTCCGCGAGGTAAGGGTAGTCTCGACCTTCTGGGCTCAGCGGAGGTTTTTGCCAGCGTCGAGAAAAAGAGAGCCTTCGGCGCAGCAAGTGTGAGAATGGTCTACTGCCGACATTGAAGAAAAGTACGTTTTCCAGGTCGAACCGATCAGAGCTTGTGGCGTAGAGTATTGCTTCGAGGTGGTGTCCGGCTGGACAACGGAGTGAGGTCAAGTTTTCTCTGAGTTCCAGAAGAGGCTCATACAGCGCGACATTGCTTTCAGTTTTCTTGCCAGGCCAAAGATGAGGCAGGCGTTGACCTAACCAGAGCGCCACCCGCTCGCCACTCGATGCGATTTCATGCATTCTCCGTCAGACACTCCTTATCGATGGAAGCATCCATTCCCGAATATCACGACACATGCCGACTATAACACCAATAGCAAATTGCCTGCGAGGGCGCCAATATTGTTCAATCTGGCTGGCGAAAGTTCGGAGGTTTACAACGTCCGAAGACGGAAATGGTGGGCCCGGAGGGACTCGAACCCCCAACCAAGCGGTTATGAGCCGCCGGCTCTAACCATTGAGCTACAGGCCCTGGCGGCCGCTATGGCGCCGTGCAGCGGCGCAATGGTTCGCCGGTGCTTGTTGCGTCTAACGCAATTTCAGAGCGGTCACAAGTCATTGCCGCAATAGCTTCACAATCAAACGGCAAGAGGGATCGGTAAGTCACAATCGGGGAGTGAAACAATGCCATTTCCAAATACCAAAAGCTTTGCAGCCGGTCTCTTTCTCAGCCTGCCGGTGGTCGCCGCCGTCGCTCTGCCGGCATTTGCGGCCGATGCGCCGCGCCAGGCAGTCATCACCGTGATCGGCGAGGGGCGGGCGACGATGGCGCCTGATATGGCGGTCTTGACCTTCTCCGTCGTCAAGCAGGAGAAGACCGCGCGTGAGGCGCTCGACAATAACAACAAGGCGATGAGCGATGTGCTCGCGGCGCTGAAGAAGGCCGGTATCGCCGAGCGCGATCTGCAGACGTCGGGCTTTTCCGTGCAGCCGCAATATCGCTATCCGCAGGGGACCGACGGGCAGCAGCTGCCGCCGGAGCTCATCGGCTACCAGGTTTCCAACGCGCTGACGGTCCGGGTGCGCGATCTCTCCAAGCTCGGCGGGATCATCGACCAGTCGGTGACGCTCGGCGTCAATCAGGGCGGCGATATCCAGTTCACCAACGACAAGCCCGACAGCGCCGTCGAAGAGGCGCGCAAGAACGCGGTGGCCGATGCCATCTCGCGGGCAAAGACGCTTGCGTCCGCCGCCGGCGTCAAGCTTGGCACTGTCATCGAGATCAACGAAAACGGTCCGCGGCCGCAGCCGATGCCCGTCATGCGGGCGGCGATGATGAAGTCGGAGGCCGATTCAGCCGTGCCGATCCAGGGCGGCGAAAGCAGCTACAACATTCAGGTCAACGTTACATTCGCGATCGCCCAGTAGCGCGATCCGCTCCGTCGTTAATCTAAGTTACCAAAAGATTGCCGTTGATATTCGCTTGGATATCAACGGCTTATCTTTTTGTGGACACAGCTGTGGCCAGGCTGCGGCAGAAAAGCGCTTTATCACGCGTATATTACACTATAACATCGATCGTGTTATTCGGTCCGGCCGGGAACTTGAGTTCTGCTTTCGGCGTTAGTGCGGACCGATGAGGAGGAATTGGCTTTATCCCTGCAAAGAGGAGACAGACATGTCGAATGCCTTGCCGCCACTTCACAATGGGCACGCCCCGTTCACCCTTCAAGAGCTCTTTCGCGACGCTCTTTATGCGTTTGAAGAGTGGGATGCGGAACTGACCGAACCGATCGTCACGTTCGAAGGCCGGGTTGTTCCGATCAGCAGCGTCTTCGAGGCCATGCGCCAATGCGACGACATCGTGCCGATGAATATCGTCGGCGCCGTTACCGAGCGACTGACGAAACCCTGGGAGGGCGAAGGCCCGCTGGACCAGATGACGTTTTCGACCGCCGCCCGCGTCATGGGCGTGCTGGTGCGCAAGCGCCTGCATGCGACCGGAACGCCCGATATCGTGGCCGTTGCCGCCGTTCCGGACGAACGCCGCTCGCGCGGTTGATCTTTCGATGCCGCGGTCGCTTCGGCGGCCGCGTCTCGCCCCAGTGGTCTGGCTTGGGGCTCTTTCTGGCGCTCGATTGATGCGCCCACGCGACCTAGAGCCTTTCCTGGTTAGCTTGAAACATTCTGTTGACTCAAACGGAGTCGGATGGTCGTCCGGTCGGCGCGCGTCGTAGCCAATGCATACGGCCAAGCCGGCCGGACGATCAGGCGGCCCGTTTCAGCCAACCCCCGGTGGTTTGCTTTGCAAACCGGCTAGGGGCCGGGCATCTTTCCGCCAGGATCAAAGGCGATCGGCTCGACCGTACCTGGGGTATGCCCTTCGCCAATCGCCTTTGCCCTGACGAAAACCTGCTCCGGCAGAATGCTTCAAGCTAACCAGGAAAGGCTCTAGAGGTCGAACGCTTCCTTCAGTCCCTGTCCCTTGCGCTCCCGTAGATCGAGGTCGGCCTCGATATGCGCGATGTGATGCAACATGAGATGACAGGCGCGGTCAAGATCCTTGGCTTCGATCGCCGAGACGATATCGCCATGCTCGTTATGGCCGCAGCTCGATATGGTGGACTGGCCGTAGAGCGCGATGACAAGCGAGGAGCGGGCGACGAGTTCTTCCATGAAGCGCTGCATGATTGTATTGCCGGAGATGGCGGCGAGCGTCAGGTGGAAATCGCCGGATGCCTTGATTTCGGCGCGCCGGGCCGTCTGGCCGCGCTCGCTTATCAGGCGGCTTTCTTCCAGCAGCAGTTGCCGCAGGTGCTGGATCTCTGACGTCTTGATCCTGGCCGCCGCCTCGCGCAAGATGCCGGGCTCGATCAGCCGGCGCGCGGCGAAGATCTGGCGGGCCTCGTCAGGCGAAGGGTAGGCCACGAAGGCGCCGCGGTTTTTTTCGACGCTGACAAGCCCCTCATAGGAAAGGGCCTGCAGGGCCGCGCGCGCCAGTGTGCGGCTGACGTTAAAGAGATTGCCGACATCGCTTTCCGACAGCTTGGTTCCCGGCGACAGGCGGCGCTCGACGATCGCGTCGCGAATGGCGTCGCGAATCTGCTGCGCGCCGGTCTCTGTAGGCTCTTCGGTCGTCAGAAGCGCATTGGCTGCGGAGTTCATGAGGCGGGATGTCCTGTGATCGGCCGATGATAGCCATATTCAGCCGAAAAGTTAAACGGAATTTGCGAGCAATGCAGCGGTCAAATTGTATACGATTGTTTGCGTAAATTGCAGACGAAAGCCTATTTCATGTGCAGACATATCCACGGATTGAATTTTAGTCATTTGGATGTTTCCGAGAAAATTCAATATTCGTAATGACTTGATGCGTTGCAGCAGAAACTGGCACGGCGAATGCATCGTATTCCTCGAACAGGGGAAGACACGATGTCGAAAGCGGCAGAGATCGATATAGCATCCGTTTCGAAGGTATATGGCGCCACCACCGCCGTGCACGCAATCAGCCTGAAGATACCGGCTGGTTCCTATTGCTGCTTCCTGGGGCCGTCGGGCTGCGGCAAGACGTCGACGCTTCGGATGATTGCCGGGCACGAGAGCATTTCGTCGGGCGATATCCGCCTCGGCAACACCGTCGTCACCGATTTTCCGCCGGCCAAGCGCGGCACGGCGATGATGTTCCAGTCCTACGCGCTTTTCCCGCATCTCGACCTGATCGACAATGTCGCCTTCAGCCTGAAGATGAAGGGCGTCGAGAAGGAAGAGCGCCGCGCCAAGGCGCTGGAGATGCTGAAGTTGATGCAGATGGAGGCCTATGCCAACAGGCGACCGGCCCAGCTTTCCGGCGGCCAGCAGCAGCGCGTGGCGCTGGCCCGCGCGTTGATCACCGATCCGGAGGCACTGCTCCTCGACGAGCCGCTGTCGGCGCTCGATCCGTTCCTGAAGATCCGCATGCGTGCGGAGCTCAAGAAGCTGCAGAAGACGCTCGGCATCACCTTCGTGCATGTGACGCACAGCCAGGAAGAGGCGATGGCGCTCGCCGACATCATCGTGATCATGAACGACGGCAAGATCGAGCAGGCGGCGACCCCGCGCAAGGTGTTCGAGGAGCCGGCCACGGCTTTCGTCGCCCGCTTCATGGGCGATCACAACGTGCTGACGGGTCGCGTGACATCCGCCAAGGACGGCCTGATCACGCTGGAGGTTCCTGAGGGGCAGAGCTTCACGGTGCGCGGCGCGGGCAGGGAGGTCGGCGAGGTCGTCGATATCGGCATCCGCACGGACCGGGTGCGTCTCGCCAGCGCCACCGACAAGACGCTCGGCTTCAACGGCATCATCTCCAACATCGAATATCGCGGCGCCTCGGTGAAGATCACCGTGGTCGGCGCGGGCAGCGATGACTTCACCGTCATTGCGTCCGACGGCGATTATTTCGCCAACCCCGCATCCGTCGGCGATGCGGTGTCCCTGAGTTGGGCCCTGGAGGACGCCGTTCTCCTGGGCCGCGTTTCGGCATGAATCTCAATTACCACAAAAACCAGAGGGAACTGACATGACTGATACAACGAAAACCACCAAGAAGGGTCTGCTCGACAAGGGTGTGTCGCGCCGCGGCCTGCTGAAGACGGGTGCTGCCGCCCTTGGTGCGGCCGCAGGCTCCGGGCTCATCACCGGTTTCCCGACCATCTGGGCGCAGTCGAACATCACGCTTCGCCAGTTCGGCACCGGCGTTTCCAACATCAACGCCATTGCCGAGCAGTGCAAGAAGGACCTCGGCATCACGCTAGAGATGACGGCGACCGATTCCGACGCCGCCGCCCAGCGCGCCGTCACGCAGCCCGATAGCTACGATATCGCCGACATCGAATACTGGATCCTGAAGAAGGTCTATCCGACCGGCGTCATCCAGCCGATGGATGTGAAGAAGCTGAAATATTACGACAAGGTCGTTCCGCTGTTCAAGAATGGCAAGCTGAAGCCGGATAGCGTGATTGCGCAGGGCACCGCGCCGCACACGGTCGGCTATGTCGAGAGCGCGGACGCCAAGACCTTTGCCAAGGGCGAGACCGAACTCTTCACCATGATGCCGACGATCTACAATGCCGATACGCTGGGCATCCGCCCCGACCTCGTCGGCCGCGAGATCGGCAGCTGGGCCGATATCATGGACCCGAAGTTCAAGGGCAAGACCTCGATCCTCAACATCCCGTCGATCGGCATCATGGATGCCGCGATGATCATGGAAGCGCTGGGGAACATCAAGTACGCCGACAAGGGCAACATGACCAAGGAAGAGATCGACAAGACGATCGAGTTCCTGATCAAGGCCAAGCAGGACGGCCAGTTCCGCGCCTTCTGGAAGTCGTTCGACGAGTCGGTCAACCTGATGGCATCGGGCGAAGTCGTCATCCAGTCCATGTGGTCGCCGGCGGTTGCCGCCGTCCGCTCCAAGGGCATCGCCTGCAAGTATCAGCCGCTCAAGGAAGGCTACCGCTCGTGGGGCGGCGGTCTCGGCCTTGCCTCGCACCTCAAGGGCGCCGAGCTCGACGCGGCCTATGAGTACATCAACTGGTACACCTCCGGCTGGGTCGGCGGCTACCTCAACCGCCAGGGCTACTACTCGGCCTGCATGGACACCGCCAAGGGCTTCATGACCGAGGACGAGTGGGGCTACTGGATCGAAGGCAAGGCCGCCAAGGGCGATATCCTTTCGCCCGAGGGCAAGGTCATGGAGAAGGCCGGTGCGGTTCGCGACGGCGGCTCGTTCGAAGAGCGCATGGGCCACGTCGCGTGCTGGAACTCCGTCATGGACGAGGACCGCTACATGGTTCGCCGCTGGAACGAGTTCATCGCGGCTTAAAGGCGATCCGGGATCTCCCCTTCCAATCGTGGGAGGGGAGGTTCTGCCGTGGGTTACCCCCCTCTGTCCTGCCGGACATCTCCCCCACAAGGAGGGAGATCGGCTCGTGGCCTGCTCCCACCCAAGCAACGAGCGTGGAGCGAGCGGCTGCGCCCAGCCAATCTCCCCACCTGTGGGGGAGATGCCCGGCAGGGCAGAGGGGGGCGCCACGCAACGCAATGCCAACTGGAAAAGGGATCAGCGATGGCGACGATCGCTTCAGCAGAGACAAACGAGACGACCGAGCGGGTGCGCAGCCCGGGCTTTCGGCTGGCGCCGTGGGCTGCCTCCTATCTCCAGGCGACGCCGCTGATCCTGATCCTCGGCTTCTTCTTCATTCTGCCGATTTTGATGATCGCTGTCGTCAGCTTCTGGGATTACGACTTCGCCGGTCTCTATCCCGATTTCCTGACGATGAACTACGCCGAGACGCTCGGCTCGTGGGTGACGTGGAAGACCTATCTGAACACGCTGAAATTCACCGTCATCGTCTGGGCGCTCACCGTCTTCATCGGTTTCTGGGTCGCCTATTTCCTCGCCTTTCACATCCGCCGCACGTCGACGCAGATGATCCTGTTTCTGGTCTGCACCGTGCCGTTCATGACCTCGAACATCATCCGCATGATCTCCTGGATCCCGGTGCTCGGCCGCAATGGCCTGGTCAATTCGGCGCTGATCAAGATGGGGATCATCCCGCAGCCGATCGAATGGCTGCTCTATTCCGATTTCGCCGTGGTGCTTGCCATGGTGCATCTCTACACGCTGTTCATGGTGACGCCGATCTTCAACACGCTGATGCGCATCGATCGCTCGCTGTTCGAGGCGGCGCGCGATGCCGGCGCCAGCGGCTGGCAGATCCTCTGGAACGTCGTCATTCCGCTCGCCAAGCCCGGCATCGCCATCGGTTCGATCTTCGTCGTCACGCTCGTCATGGCCGACTTTTCGACGGTGCAGGTCATGTCCGGCGGGCAGAGCGCCTCGGTGGCGCTGATGATGAAGAACCAGATGTCGCTGCTGCAATATCCGGCCGCTGCCGCCAATGCCGTCGTGCTTCTGATCGTCGTGTTGATGATGGTCGCGGCCATCCTGCGCGTCGTCGATATCCGCAAGGAGCTTTGAGATGAGCCACGAAAAGCGAACCCTCGAATTCTACGTGCTCGCCGCCTTCTTCCTCCTGTTCGTGCTGTTCCTCTACGGCCCGCTGTCGGCGATCCTGATCCTCTCCTTCCAGGGCCCGGATGGCGGCCTGACATTCCCGCTCAACGGGGTCTCGGTCCACTGGTTCTTCAACCTGTTCGAAAAGCAGGCGGTGGGCGATTTCGGGGCCTCGTTCCGCCGGTCCTTCTCGCTCGGCCTGATGGTCATGGTCGTCACCGTCGTGGTGTCGCTGCTCGCGGGTCTTGCCTTCCGCCGCCGCTTCCGTGGCGCGACCTTGCTGTTTTACGCGACGGTTGCCAGCCTTGTGGTGCCGTCGATCATCATTTCGCTCGGCATCGGCGTAGTGTTCCAGCAGGGCGGGCTGAAGCCGGCATGGTATTCGTCGGCCTTCGGCGCGCATCTGACATGGACGCTGCCGTTTGGTGTGCTGATCATGTTCGCCGTCTTCAACCGCTTCTCGCCGGCTTATGAAGAGGCGGCGCGCGATCTCGGGGCGACGTCGTGGCAGACCTTCGTGCATGTCGTGCTGCCGATGATCGCGCCCAGCCTGATCGGCGTCGGCCTGTTCGGCTTCACGCTCTCCTATGACGAGTTCGCCCGCACGCTGATGACCTCTGGCAGCTACAACACGCTGCCGCTCGAGATCTACGGGATGACGACCAACGTGACGACGCCGGTGCTTTATGCGCTCGGCACGGTGACGACGCTGTTTTCCTTCACCATCATTCTCGTTGCGCTCGGCATCATGATGATGCTGCGCGGGCGCCAGGCAAAGACAAGCTGATCTCATGCGCATTCTGATCGTCAATCCGAACACGACATCCAGCATGACCGAGAAGGCGGCGACCGCCGCACGGCTCGTTGCCGCGACCGGCACCGAGATCGTTGCCGCCACCTCGAGAATGGGGCCGGTGTCGATCGAGGGGCATTATGACGGCGCGCTCGCCATTCCCGGCCTGCTGATGGAGCTGAAGGAGCGGGCAGGGACCTATGACGCGGCCGTGATCGCCTGCTTCGATGATACGGGCCTGGAGGCGTGCCGCAGCTTCGCCGATGTGCCGGTGCTCGGGCTCTGCGAATCTGCCGTCGTTACCGCCGGTTTCCTGGCGCAGCGCTTCACCGTGGTGACGACGCTGGAGCGTTCGCGGGTGCTGATCGACAACCTCGTGCGCCGCTATGGCATGGGCGACCGGGCGAAGGTTCGCGCGTCTGACATTCCGGTGCTGGAACTCGAGGATGAGGCGTCGGGCGCGATCGGCAAGCTGCGCGCCGAGATCGAGCGGGCGCTCAATGAGGATGGCGCGGAGGCGATCGTGCTCGGCTGCGCGGGGATGACCGATCTGGCGCGCGAGCTGCAGGAGATCTACGGCGTGCCCGTGGTCGATGGCGTGGCGGCGGCCGTCAAGCAGGCCGAGGCGCTGGTGTCGCTGGGGCTGTCGACGAGCAAGCGCGGCTCCTATGCCGCGCCGCTTGCCAAGCCGTTTCTCGGCGAGATGAGCCGATTTGCACCCATGCAGACGGCAGGCTGAGGTCTGTCCCTGGGCCGTCGCCATGCATAGCGTATCACCACGATTCCGCTTTACTTTTTCGCTCTCCTGACGATGCTCAGCAAAAAGCATTCGAGGAGAGGAAACAGACATGACCATGCCGGACGACGACCTTGCGCGCATTGCCGAACAGGAGAAGGTGCTGAGCTTCGACAGTTTTGATCTGGCGACGGCGTGGCAGCTGGGCAAGCTGCTGCAGGAGTTGGGTTCGGAGCGTGGCCTGGGTATCGCGATCGATATCAACCTTCACTCGATGCCGGTCTTCTACGTGGCACTTCCCGGCGTGACGCCCGATAACGTCCAGTGGGTGCGCCGCAAGCGCAATCTGGTGCTGCGCTATTTCCGCAGCAGCTATGCCATCGGCCTCGACCTGAAGGCCAAGGGCAAGACCGTGGCCGATAACGGCCTGTCGGACGCCGACTATGCGCCGCACGGCGGTAGCTTCCCGATCAACGTCAAGGGCACCGGCTGCATCGGCTCGGTCACCGTCTCCGGCCTGCCGCAGCGCGACGACCACAATCTCGTCGTCGAGGCGCTGGCGCTGATGCTGGCCAAGGATCTCGACGCGCTGCGTCTGGCTTGATGCCGTTTGAACCGTTCCGGCCCGTCATGTCGGGCCGAATTGGTCTTACACCTTCTCGGCAACCCAGACGGTCGGGGCGCCGAGGATGCCGCCGGTGCGCATGGCGGAGCGGAGTTCCTCCAGCTGCATGAAGGCCTTCGCGGCCTCTGGTGTCGCGAATTCGTGGGTGACGGTGATGTCGTTGGGGTTGTCGGCGGATTGGAAGACCGCCTCTGCTATCACGCCGTTTGCCGCCTGCACCGAGCGGAAGCCGTCATACACCTTGCGCCAGGCCGTATAGTCCGAAACCTCATGCCGTACGAACACTGTCGTCATGTTCCGCTCCTGCGTTGCATTCACATGTTTCGTTGGGATGCCCAGGCGTCAGCCTACCACCGATGAGGGGTTCGCGCGCGTGGAAATCGGCTCGCGGGCATTGCGCATCGCACACCACTGAAATTGCATGTATGCTGGCGAGATCTCGATCAGGGAACAGGATCGATGACGCGTCGTTTGCGCATTCTTGCGGCGTTGCTCTCCCTGGCACTGATCAGCGCCGGGCCGGCCGATGACGGGCGGTGGTATGCGGGGGACTACTCGTTTTCCGACGAACTCGGCGGTTTCCGTATCCTGTCCATATCAGGCGCTGGCACGCGGGAGGATCCGATCGAGATCCGCGAGGCGTTCGACAGCCTCGCGCCGGTGACGCTGGTGATCCGCTTCGCCAAACCCGCGGAGCTGAAGACAACGGTGCCCGGCTCGTTTCATCTGCGTGTGGTGGCGGTGAACCGGAGCGGGCTGGCGTGGATCGGCTTCGGCTTCGAATTGCAGGAAATCCGCGGCAAGCCCAGCGATTTCTATGACGGGCTCTCCTTCGGGCAGGCCGATCCCAATCCGGCGCTGATCTCGTCCAGCCGTTTCCTGCATTTCGAAAGCCGCTTCGAGAGTTTCGATCGGCTGAATTTCGACGACGGGCATCTCGATCCAGGCGAGCAATCGAGGTTCGGCTTCTTCGTTTCCGATGTCACACCGGTCCCGGAGTTCTATCTGGTCGAGGAGCCGCGTATTCCGTCGTCATGAATGAAAACGGCGCCGTGGATGCGGCGCCGCCTTGTTTCACTGTCAGATCTTGCCGCCGGCTTCGGGGATCACCTTGGTCAGGCTGCCGGTGGCCGGGAAGAGGGGGATGAGGCAGGCCTGCAGGGCGTGGTAGATGTCGCCCTTGCCGGGGAAGATGGTGTGAGCGGGGACCATGTCTTCCGTCAGTTCCTCGTGCCAGCCGCCGTTTTTGTGGTCGATGAAGCGGCGCTCGATCACGTTCCAGATCTTGCGGTAGCTTTCCTCGTGGTAGTCGCTCGGCAGGTGTTCGTTGAGGTAGTGGGCCGCTGCCGCACCCTCGCAGGCGGGCCACCACATCTTCTGGCGCTTGTCCGGGCGGTCTTCCCAGTCGAGCGTATAGAAGAAGCTGCCGTTCTTGTCGTCCCAGCCGAGCGCCATTGCCTGCGAGAACAGGCCCTTGGCGGCATCCGGCAACCATTCCAGCGTCTTGCCGCCGAGCGCCCAGAGTTGCAGCAGCAGGCGCGCCCATTCCAGCGAGTGGCCGGGCGTGGTGCCGGCTGGGCGGAACATCTCGTTCGGATGATAGTAGTTCTTGTCGAGCGTCCAGTTCGTGTCGAAATGTTCGGCGACGCGCCAGTCGACGGAACCGGCCGCGCGACGGATGACGAGGTCGGCGATGCTTTCGGCTTTGGCGAGGTAGTCGCGGTTGCCGGTTGCCTCGAAGGCCGCCATCAGGGCTTCGGTCAGGTGCATGTTGGAGTTCTGGCCACGATAGGTGCCGCCGTCGAGCGGCTGCCAGTCGGCGGTGAATTCCTCGGCGATGGCGCCGTGCTTTTCTTCCCAGAAGCGGGTGTTCAGGACTTCGGTGATATCGGCGAGCATGCCGTCGGCGAGCGGGTGGCCGATGGTCTTGGCGGAGGAGGCGGCAAGCAGCACGAAGGCGTGGCCGTAGCCCTGCTTGTTGGTGTCAACAGGGCCGTCATTGTTCAGCGACCAGAAATAGCCGCCATTCTCTCGGTCCCGGTGGTGGTTCCAGATGTATTGCATGCCGTGGTCTACGACATCTGAAGCGCCAGGGCGGCCAAGCAGGGTGCCGATCGAGAAGCAATGGACGGCGCGGGCGGCGATATGGATGCCGCGCACCTGGCCGTCCGCGTCGAGCGGCTTGCCGGTGTCGTCGAGATCGTAGAACCCACCTTTGGGATTGATGGAATCATGCTGGAAGAAATCGAACAGGCCATTGGCCTGGGCGACGAGCCAGTCGCGGTGGTAGGTGCGCGTCGTCCAGTTGCCGAGCGCGGCGTCGCCGATTGCAGGTGCCATGATACTCCTCCGATTTCATACACAATGCTTTGAAATTGCCTATATAGGGGGCGTTCGAGTCTGTCATCCGCCGTGCGCCGGCAATGGCGAAATTGTCGCTGATATATTGACATAAAGATATCTTTATGTGATTTGGGCGGCTTGTCTTTATAATGACGTCAAGGAGTCCGCCCGTGTTCAACAATCTGTTTGGCCCCGAAGGGGAAAAGCGCGACGGCAGTGAAGTGTTTGCAGCGCTCAGGAAAGCCGCCAGCGAACGCATTCTCGTCCTTGACGGCGCCATGGGCACGCAGATCCAGGGGCTGGGTTTCGACGAGGATCATTTCCGCGGCGACCGCTTCATCGGCTGCGCCTGCCACCAGAAGGGCAATAACGACCTTCTCATTCTCTCGCAGCCGGATGCGATCGAGGAGATCCATTACAAATACGCCAAGGCCGGCGCCGATATTCTCGAGACCAACACCTTCTCCTCCACCCGCATCGCGCAGGCCGACTACGCGATGGAAGGCGAGGTGTATGCGCTGAACAAGGAAGGTGCCGAAGTCGTGCGCCGCGCCTGCATCCGTGCCGAGCGCGAGGATGGCCGCCGCCGTTTCGTGGCCGGCGCCATCGGCCCGACCAACCGCACAGCCTCGATCTCGCCTGATGTCAACAATCCGGGCTTCCGCGCCGTCACCTTCGACGACCTGCGCATCGCCTATGCCGAGCAGATCGACGGCCTCATCGATGGCGGCGCCGATATCATCCTGATCGAGACGATCTTCGACACGCTGAACGCAAAGGCTGCGATCTTTGCCTGCGAGGAGCGCTTCGAGGCGAAGGGCATCCGTCTGCCGGTCATGATCTCGGGCACGATCACCGACCTTTCCGGCCGCACGCTGTCGGGCCAGACGCCGTCGGCCTTCTGGAACTCGGTGCGCCACGCCAACCCCTTTACGATCGGCCTCAACTGCGCGCTCGGCGCCAACGCCATGCGTCCGCACCTGCAGGAACTGTCGGGCGTTGCCGATACCTTCATCTGCGCCTATCCGAATGCCGGCCTGCCCAACGAGTTCGGCCAGTATGACGAGACGCCCGAACTGATGGCGGCGCAGATCGACGAGTTCGCCCGCGAAGGCCTCGTCAACATCGTCGGCGGCTGCTGCGGCTCGACGCCTGAACATATCAAGGCGATTGCCGAGGTTGTCGCCAAGTACAAGCCGCGCCCGATCCCCGAGCACCGTCCGTTCATGTCGCTGTCGGGTCTCGAGCCCTTCGAGCTCACCAAGGACATCCCCTTCGTCAACGTTGGTGAGCGCACCAACGTCACGGGTTCGGCACGCTTCCGCAAGCTGATCACCAATGCCGATTACACGGCAGCACTCGATGTCGCGCGCGACCAGGTCGAAAACGGCGCGCAGATCATCGACATCAACATGGACGAAGGTCTGATCGATTCCGAAAAGGCGATGGTCGAGTTCCTGAACCTGATCGCCGCCGAGCCGGATATCGCTCGCGTGCCCGTCATGATCGACAGTTCCAAGTTCTCGATCATCGAATCCGGCCTGAAGCGCGTTCAGGGCAAGCCGATCGTCAACTCGATTTCGCTGAAAGAGGGCGAGGAGAACTTCCTTTCGCAGGCGAGGTTGCTGCATGCCTATGGTGCGGCTGTCGTCGTCATGGCCTTCGACGAGACCGGCCAGGCGGATACCTATGACCGCAAGGTCGAGATCTGCACGCGCGCCTACAAGCTCTTGACCGAAAAGGCGGGCTTCCCGCCCGAGGACATCATCTTCGACCCGAACGTTTTCGCGGTTGCCACCGGCATCGAAGAGCACAACAATTACGGCGTCGATTTCATCGAGGCGACGCGGACGATCCGCAAGACGATGCCGCTGGTGCATATTTCGGGCGGCGTTTCGAACCTCTCCTTCTCGTTCCGCGGCAACGAGCCGGTGCGTGAGGCGATGCATGCCGTGTTCCTCTACCACGCGATCCAGGCGGGCATGGATATGGGCATCGTCAATGCCGGTCAGCTGGCGGTCTACGACCAGATCGACGCCGAGCTGCGCGAGGCCTGCGAGGACGTGGTGCTGAACCGCCGCAGCGACGCCACCGAGCGGCTGCTCGAAGTGGCGGAGAAGTTCCGTGGCGGGGCTGCCCGCGAGGGACGTGTGCAGGATCTCTCCTGGCGCGAATGGTCGGTCGAGAAACGGCTTGAACATGCTCTGGTCAACGGCATCACCGAATATATCGATGCCGATACGGAAGAGGCGCGCCTTGCCGCGGCCCGTCCGCTCCACGTCATCGAAGGCCCTCTGATGGCCGGCATGAATGTGGTCGGCGATCTCTTCGGCTCGGGCAAGATGTTCCTGCCGCAGGTCGTCAAGTCGGCGCGCGTGATGAAGCAGGCCGTGGCCGTGCTCCTTCCCTACATGGAAGAGGAGAAGCGGCTGAACGGTGGTGACGACCGCAAGTCGGCCGGCAAGATCCTGATGGCGACCGTCAAGGGCGACGTCCACGATATCGGCAAGAACATCGTCGGCGTCGTGCTTGCCTGCAACAATTACGAGATCATCGACCTCGGCGTCATGGTGCCGGCGACGAAGATCCTGGAGACGGCGGTGGCCGAGAAGGTCGACGTAATCGGCCTGTCGGGCCTGATCACGCCGTCGCTCGACGAGATGGTGCACGTGGCGGCCGAAATGGAGCGCCAGGGTCTGGACCTGCCGCTCCTGATCGGCGGCGCCACGACCAGCCGCGTCCATACCGCGGTGAAGATCCATCCCGGCTATAACAAGGGCCAGACGGTCTACGTCACCGACGCCAGCCGCGCGGTCGGCGTGGTTTCGTCGCTGCTCTCGCCGGAGAACCGCGACGGCTATATCACCGATATCCGCGCCGAATACGCCAAGGTTGCCGCGGCCCATGCCCGCAGCGAGGCCGAGAAGGTGCGCCTGCCTCTGGCGCGTGCCCGCGAGAACGCGCAGAAGGTCGATTGGGCCGCTTACGCGCCCGCCAAGCCGAGCTTCCTCGGAACCAAGGTGTTCGAGGATTACGATCTGGCGACGCTCGCCGAATACATCGACTGGACGCCGTTCTTCCAGACCTGGGAGCTGAAGGGTCGCTATCCTGCCATTCTCGAGGATGAGAAGCAGGGCGAGGCGGCACGTGCGCTCTGGGCGGATGCGCAGGGGATGCTGAAGAAGATCATCGACGAGAAGTGGTTCCGTCCGCGCGCCGTCATCGGCTTCTGGCCGGCCGGCACCGTCGGCGATGATATCCGCCTGTTTGCGGACGATAGCCGCAAGGAAGAACTCGCGACCTTCTACACGCTGCGCCAGCAGCTTTCGAAGCGCGACGGCCGGCCGAATGTGGCGCTGTCGGACTTCGTGGCGCCTGTCGACAGCGGCGTACAGGATTATGTCGGCGGCTTCGTCGTTACCGCCGGTATCGAGGAAGTGGCGATTGCCGAACGCTTCGAACGCGCCAACGACGATTACTCGTCGATCCTCGTCAAGGCGCTGGCCGACCGCTTCGCGGAAGCGTTTGCCGAGCGCATGCACGAAGAGGTGCGCCGCGAATATTGGGGCTATGCCAAGGGCGAGGCGTTCAGCAAGGAGCAGCTGATCACCGAGGAATATGCCGGTATCCGCCCGGCGCCCGGCTATCCGGCGCAGCCCGATCATACCGAGAAGAAGACGCTGTTCGCGCTTCTCGATGCCGAAAACGCCGCCGGCGTGAAGCTCACCGAGAGCTACGCCATGTGGCCGGGTTCGTCCGTTTCGGGCATCTATATCGGCCACCCCGACGCCTACTACTTCGGCGTTGCCAAGGTGGAGCGGGATCAGGTCGAGGATTATGCCGGCCGCAAGGGCATGGAGATCTCCGAGGTCGAGCGCTGGCTCGGGCCGGTGCTCAACTACGTGCCGTCCAAGCCGCGCGACGAAGTGGAAGACGCGGCCTGATCGGGCGCGTCTTCAGGCACTGATTCAATTGCCGAAGAAAATGATTCAGGATCATCGGCCAAGGGCTTGATCCTGAATCGGAAATTGCCGTTTCGTCGGTGTGATGTCAGGTCGTGAGTTCGACCAGGATCGCTGTCGTGTCGTCGCTCTGCTTGAAGCGCGGATAGCGCAGGCCCTCAGGATCGGTCTCGCGCTCGAAGCGGCGGAGTTCCTCGATCATCGGGGCGAGGCCCTTGTCGAGTGCCGCGCGCACCAGGCTTGCGGCGTCATAGGCTTCGTAGAGCACGACCAGATCGGCGAAGCCGTCGCTGCAGATGATGGCGTGGGCGCGGCCCTTGATCTTCAATTCTTCCGACACGAGATGATCGGCCGATTCAGGCACGAGACCCAAGGTCCAGATGCCGCCCGCGGTGTTCTGGCTCTCACGGTGGCGGCGCAGAGCCGCGAGCGTTTCCGCATTGCCGAGCGCGCCGCCATCCCTAGTGATGCCGCCGGTGCGGGCGATATGGCTTTGCGCATGGGCCTGCTCCCTGGCATAGGCGTCGGGAAGGGCCATGTGAAAGCTGACCGATCCATCTTCCTGCAAGAGGAAGACGCAGGAATCGCCGAGGCCGTAGAAGGTCAGGCGGTCGTCGGTGGCGTGGATCATCGAAAAGGCGGATAGCGGCCAGGCGTAGCGTGGGGCGTCGGGGTTGCCGCCGAGGAATGTAGCCCTGGCATCCTGTGACACGGCGCGCGCGACGTCGGAGACCGACGTCTCACGCGTGATCTGTTGCCTGAAACCATCCGCGAAGCGTGCGGCGACCCAAGCGGCGTCGCTGCCGGATGCGTCCATGTATTGGCGGTCGCCAAGGCCGGTCGCGCCATCGATCACGAAGGCGCAGGCCTCGTTATATCCGAAGCGGTCGTCGTTCGGCTTGGCCGGATTTCCCGGTACGGAGCGCGCGTCGAGGATCTTGATCTGAGGTGCCGGCATCGTTCTTCAGTTCCTCATCATGGGAGCCAGTGGAAGGCCGAGCAGGTCGGCCGTCGCGGATGTGGTGACGTCTCGGTCAGCCGAGAACCGGGCGCATGAAGCTGCGCTCATAGCTGATGATGCTGCGGTTGCGCTTGTCCAGATCGAATGCCGCTTGGCACTCGGGATCGACGGCCATGCGCGTGCGGTAGTCTTCGTATGCGGCAAGGCTCGGGAAAGAGAACAAGGCGACCGCGATGTTGTTGGCGCCTTCCGAGGGGAGGAAATAGCCGTGATGGTTGCCGCCCATGCGGTTGACGATGGGGATCCAGAGCCTGGCGTATTCCTCGAATTCGGCGACCTTATAGGGGTCGATGACATAACGCAGATGGCAAGTAATCATTGAAATATCTCTCATTGATCGAGCCGGCTGAAATGCCTGCCGGCCCGCTATTGGCTTATTGTGCTGTTGTCAGGCGCCGGCTGCAAGCCGCTGGTTGAGTTCCTCGATGCCCACATCGGCTTCCACCGTGTCGCCCTTGACGAGCAGGTAGACGCCGAGCGCGAAGGCAAGGGCTGCGATGAACAGCAGGTAATAGGCATGCGCCATCGGGTTCAGCGGCAGCAAGGAGGCGACCGCCAGCGGCGTCAGTCCGCCGAAGATGGCGTAGGAGACGTTGTAGGAGAAGGAGAGGCCGGTGAAGCGGACGCGGGCCGGGAAGGCGCGGACCATCACGTAAGGCACCGCGCCGACGAGGCCGACGGAGAGGCCCATGATCGCATACAGCACGAAGAGCACGGTCAGCGAGGTCGCGGCGTAGGTGTAGAAGGCGAAGGTGGCCGCGCCGAAGAAGATGCTGGCGACGATGAAGAAACGCCCGGAGCCGACGCGATCGACGATCGCACCCGCGGCCGCCGTGCTGAAGATCAGGAACAGCGTGCCGAAGCTGGTCGCGGCCAGCGATTGCTGCGCGGTGTAGCCGTAGAGCTTCTGCAGGAAGGTCGCGGTCATCAGCGTGGTGACGACGATGGCGGCCGAGAGAATCCAGGTAAGCAGCATGGAGATGACGACGCCGCGCGGATAGTCGCGCAGCACCGCCTTCAGCGGCAGTTCGCGCATCAGCGAGCGGCTCTGCTTCATTTCGGCGAAGATCGGCGTCTCCTGCAGCCAGCGGCGGAGATAGACTGCAACGAGACCGAAGATGCCGCCGAGGAAGAAGGGGATGCGCCAGGCGTAGGCCGCGACATCCTCGGGCGTGAAGGCCGAGTTGATGATGGTGGCGATGAAGGAGCCGAGCAGGATGCCGAGCGACAGACCCGATGTCAGGAAACCGCAGGCAAAGCCGACGCGGCGGAAGGGAACGTGTTCGGCCACGAAGGTCCAAGCGCCGGGCACCTCGCCACCGATGGCCGCACCCTGCAGGACGCGCATCAGGATCAGGAGGATCGGTGCCGCGATGCCGATCGTGGCATAGGTCGGCATGGCGGCCATGCCGAGCGTCGACAGCGCCATCAGCATGATCGAGAAGGCAAAGACGCGCTTGCGGCCGAACATGTCGCCGAAATGGGCGAGCACGATGCCGCCGATCGGGCGCACCAGATAGCCGGCGGCGAAGATGCCGAAGGTCTGGATCGTCACGAGCCAGTCGGGCATGTCGGGCGGGAAGAACAGGTGGCCGATCACGCTGGCGAAGAAGACGAAGATGATGAAATCATAGAACTCCAGCGCGCCGCCGAGGGCGGAGAGGCCGAGCGTCTTGAAATCCTGGGCGGTGAGGCGGCGAGGGGCGGCTGCGGGCGTCGTGGTGGGGGACATGATGCGGGCTTCTTGCGGTATGACTTCGGTTGTGCCGTCGTCGCGCAATGAGTTGGGGATTTCAAGCGTTTTCTGGTGTTTTCGCGTCATGTTGCGGCGTCGGCGCGCCCGCTGTGGCAAAGCCGCAAACGGAAAAGGCGCCGCCATGGGCGACGCCTTTAAAATCGGAAAGTCCGGTGATCAATCCCGGATAACCAGCAGATCCGCCGCCATGAAGCGCAGGGTCACTGTTTCGCCGGTCGCCGGCGGCTTGACGCCGGGGCTGTTGAACATGTCGAAGGAGATGACGTTGCCGCCGACGTTCATGCGGGTGCGGATGACGGAACCGAGGAAGTGGGCGGAGACGACTTCGCCTGTGAGCTTCGTGTCGCTCGGGGTGCTTTCGGCAAGCGATCCGGCTTCCGGGCGCAGCGCCAGTGAGACGGTGTCGCCGGCCTTGTAGGTGGAGATGTTTTCGCGGAGCGTCACGCCCTGGTCGCCGATCTGGATGCGGTTGACCGAGGGGTCGACGACCTTGGCCTCGATGATGTTCAACGTGCCGACGAAGGATGCGACGAAGCGCGTGGCCGGCGTGTTGTAGATCTCGAAGGGGGTGCCGATCTGGTCGGCGCGGCCGCCGTTCATGACGACGATGCGGTCGGAGATCGACAGCGCCTCTTCCTGGTCGTGGGTCACGAAGATGGTGGTGATGCCCAGTGACTGCTGAATCTGGCGGATTTCCTCGCGCAGCGAGACGCGGATCTTGGCGTCGAGAGCAGAGAGCGGCTCGTCGAGCAGCAGCACCTGCGGCTTGGCGGCGAGGGCGCGGGCGAGCGCCACGCGCTGCTGCTGGCCGCCCGACATCTGATAGGGGTAGCGGTCGGCGAGGTGGCCGAGGTGGATCAGCGCCAGCATCTCCTTGACGCGAGCGTCTATCTCGGCCTTCGGCTTGCCAGCGATCTTCAGGCCGAAGGCGACGTTGTCATGCACCGTCATGTTCGGGAAGAGCGCGTAGGCCTGGAAGACCATGCCGATGTTGCGCTGGTTAGGCTTCAGCGGCGCGATGTCCTTGCCGGCGATGCTGAGATTGCCGCCGGTCGGGTTCTCAAAACCGGCGATCATGCGCAGGACCGTGGTCTTGCCGCAGCCCGACGGGCCGAGGAAGGAGACGAATTCTCCCTTCTCGATGTTCATGTTGAAGTTCTTGACGACCTGAACCTGGCCGAAGGATTTCTGAATGTTGGTCAGCGAGAGAAATGACATGTCGAAATACCTTAAGCCTTGGCCGGGCGGGATCTGCCGATGCGCGAGACGAGATTGAGCAGGCCCATGCTGAGCCAGGTGATGGAGAATGCGATCACGGCGAGCGCCGAGGGCTCATAGGCCCTGTTGGCGCCGACCAGCTGCAGGTAGGGGCCGAAGGCCGGACGGCTCAGAAGTGCCGCGAAGGTGAACTCGCCCATGACAATCGCCAGCGTGATGAAGGCGCCGGATAGGATGCCGCTCATCACGTTGGGGAAGATGCACTTGAACATGATCGTCCACCAGCTGGCGCCGAGGCTCTGGGCGGCTTCGGTCAGCGTTCTGACATCGATGGCGCGCATGGCGGTATCGACGGAGCGGTACATGTAGGGCAACGACAGCGTGATGTAGGAGAAGACGAGCAGGATGTTGGTGCCCGTCGTCGAGCCGGTCATCGGCAGGTAGGAGGATGAATTATACATCCTCAAATAACCGAAGACGATGACGATGGCCGGGATGACCAGCGGCAAGAGCGTGATGAACTCCACCACCTGGCGCATCTGCGGCATGCGCAGGCGCACCCAGTAGGCGGTCGGCACGATCAAGAGCATGCCGAAGACGATGGTCAGAAGCGCCATCATCATCGAGTAGCCGAAGGTGGCGCGGAAGCGCTCGTCGGAGAAGACCGAGAGGTAGGCGTCGAAACTGTAGGCATCGCGGCGCATGCGCAGCGAGAACTCGATGGTTCCGAGCAGAGGCACGATGAAATAGGTCGCGCCGATGGCGATGGCGATCCAGGCGCCGAGTTTTTGAGCCTTCATTTCTGCCACCGTTCAGCGCGCATGCGCAGCATGAGATAGAGGATGTTGGACACGCCGGTGATGACGATCATGCCGAGCGCGATCGCATAGCCGAGGTTCGCATTGTGAAGGACGTCGCCGCGGATCTGCGCGTAGAGCAGGATGGGGACGATGTTGAGCGAGGAACCGGTCAGCGCATAGGCCGTTGCGATGGCGCCGAAGGCGTTTGCGAAGAGCAGCAGCGTGGTGCCGAGAAGGCTCGGCCAGAGGATCGGCAGGGCGACCTTGGTCCAATACTGGACATTGCTGGCGCCGAGGATTTCGGCCGCTTCGCGCCATTCCTTCTTCATGCCATCGAGCGCCGGCGTCAGGATCAGCACCATCAGCGGGATCTGGAAGTACATGTAGGTGATGGTGAGGCCGAAGAAGGAGAGCAGGTTGAAGCCGGTGCCGTAGAGGTTGAAGCCGAACCAGTCCCTCAGGAAGACCGTCACGAGGCCGGTGCGACCGAGCGTTGCGAGGAACGAGAAGGCGAGCGGGATGCCGGCGAAATTCGAAGCGACGCCGGAGAAGGTCAACAGCGTCGAGCGCACCGATGTCGGCAGGCCGCCGAGCACAACGGCCCAGGCGAGGAAGAAGCCGATCAGCGCGCCGCCGAGTGCCGAGGCGACCGAGACGCGGATACTGATCCAATAGGCGCTGAGGATCGATGGGGTGAAGAGATCACCGATGTTCTTCAGCGTGAAATTACCCTCGGGCGTCAAAAAGGCGCCGATCACAAGGTAGAGCGTGGGAATAATGAGAAAAAGCAGGGCGAAAATAATGAAGGGAGTAATACCCAGCCAGTCGATCACGCGGTCCTTGGTGATCAGCGGGGCCGTGCTCACCACGGGCGTCGTCGAAACAGTGCTCATTGAAAAAGCTCTTCTTGCGGCGTCGGAGGGGCAAAAGCCTCCCCGCGATAAGACGGGGAGGCCGGTTTCATGCTGTATTACTGGACGTTGGCGCCGACGACGCTATCCCACTTGCTGGTGATAGCGGTCTTGCCGGCTTCCTGCTCTTCGAGCGTCGGGAAAACGGCCTTTTCATAGGCAGCAGCCGGCGGCAGCTTGTCGAGAAGGTCCTGCGGGATCTTCTTGTTCTTGGCCAGGTCGTTGAAGCGGATCGGGTGGCAATAGCCCTTCAGCCAGCCGAGCTGACCTTCGTCCGAATAGAGGTATTCCATCCAGAGCTTGGCAGCGTTCGGGTGCGGAGCGAAAGCGGAGATCGCCTGGACGTAAACGCCGGCGTTGACGCCCGAAGCCGGAACGACGACTTCAACCGGCGGGTTGCCCTTGAGCGTATCGCGCCAGGACAGGCCGTTGTAGTCCCACGCGATGACGATCGGGGTCGAGCCCTGTGCCAGCGAAGCGGACTTGCCGATGACAGGAACGAGGTTGCCTGCCTTGTTGAGTTCGCCGAAGAAGGCGAGACCGGCTTCACCAGCCTTGGTCGCGTCCTTTTCACCAGCAGCGATGCCGGCCGCGTAAACAGCCTGGACAGCCTGGTTGGAAGCGCGCGGGTCACCGGCGAGAGCGATCGAGTTGGCGTAGTCCGACTTCTTCAGGTCGGCCCAGTCTTTCGGCACTTCCTTGACGATGTCGGTGTTCACGACGAAGGAGAGAACGCCGTAGTAATCGCCGTACCAGAAGCCGTCGGCATCCTTGGCGCTGTCAGGGATCGAATCCCAGGTCGAAACCTTGTAAGGCTGGATCAGGCCGTCAGCCTTTGCGGTCGGGCCGAAGGAGAGGCCGACGTCGATGACGTCAGGAGCCTGCGGGCCGGTGTTGCCCTTGTTGGCCTTGATGGCTTCGATTTCGTCGCCGGAGCCAGCGTCCGGGTTCAGTTCGTTCACTTCCAGACCATACTTCGCCTTGAAGCCGGCAATGAGGTCGCCGTAGCCGCACCAGTCGTGCGGGAGAGCGATCGTGGTCAGCGTGCCTTCCTTCTTGGCGGCAGCGATGAGTTCAGCGCTTGGCTCTGCGGCAGCAATTGCGGTTGAAGCCACAACAATTGCTGTAGAGAGCGAGAGCAGTCGAGAAAGATTAGAGATCACTGTTGTTCTCCTTCGGGTTTCAGTGTCCGACGATGCTGTTACTGACGTTACGTGAAGCTTGTGTGACAGTTGGATGACGCTATTTTTTCTTTGTATCGCGGGCGTTTGGCGAGGATGTTTCGATTGCGACACGTCCTTGTTTTCTGCCCGTTACATCTTCGCTGTCGTAATTGTCCCTCCTAACCAAGTTTGCGGAAGAGCCGCGTCTGTTCGAAAAGGCCTTCCAGTGTTTTCATGCGCTCCTTCGTTTCGTCCCATGTCGAGTTCTGAACCGCCTCTATAAGCGCCTCGACGATGAAAAGGGTGACGACGGAGCTGTCCCATGCCGACGGCGCCTCGATCTGCACGCGAAACGTATGGCGTGCCAGCTTGGTCGCGGGGGAGGCCCACTGGTCGGTGAAGATGATGATCTCGGCGCCGCTGTTTTTGGCCGCGGTCGCAAGGCTGACGAGCTCCTGCTCGTAGCGCCTGATGTCGAAGATGATCAGCAGGTCGCCGGGGTTCATGTTCAGGACATATTGCGGCCAGCTGCTGGAATTGGCCGACAGAAGCGCCGTATTGGGGCGAATGACCTGCATATGCGTGAAGAAATACTCGGCCAGCGCGCCGGTGATGCGGCCGCCGACGAAATAGAGGTTGCGCTTGCGGTCCGACAGAAGAGTCGCGACGCTGTCGAAGGTCGCGGTATCAAGGCCGGTCAGCGTCTGACGCAGATTGTCGATGATTGCATCGGCAAAGCGGTTGAGAATATGGGTTCCGGGCGCGTTGGACGCCCAACGGTCGTGCTTGGCGATCGGATTGGAGATCGTCGCCTCGACCTCCTGATGCAGATGCGCCTGGAAATCGGGATAGCCTTTGTAGCCGAGCTTCTGGACCATGCGGACAACAGTCGGTGTCGATACGCCGGCGTTTTCGGCAATCGTCGTGATGCTCCCCAGTCCTGACACAGGGTAGTTGTCCAACAGACTTTCAGCCAGCTGCTTTTCGGCGCGCGTGAGCACGCCAAAATGCGAGTGGATTACGTCTGAAACTGTCTTCGACGCAACGGTCACGCGATCTTGCTCCCCGGGATTGGTCTTGTGCCACTTTCCCACTCAAAGTTAACAACGCTGTCACAATCCATGTCAACCACTGTCATGAAAAGATTTTTTCAGTGTGTGCTTGACACTTGTGGAAAGCTGAAGAATTCTTTTCTTATAAGTATTTTATTAACAGTTGTGGTGGAGCGACTGTGGTGCTTGCTCGGTTGGAAGTGCTCGGCAAAGGGGAAGGGGAGTGCGTCGGGGTCGAAAGGCCAGACGGCACCAGCCCGTTGCTTATCGTCTGCGAACATGCATCGCGGGTTCTGCCTGCCAGCTTCGGAACGCTTGGTCTTTCCGAGGAGGCGCTCAACAGTCACATTGCCTGGGATCCCGGCGCTCTTGCTGTCGCCAGGGGCATGTCCGAGGCGCTTGATGCCACGCTGGTTCACCAGCGGTTTTCACGCCTGATCTACGACTGCAACAGGCCGCCGGAATCGGCCGGCGCCATGCCTGAGAAAAGCGAGGTCTACGACATCCCGGGAAATGCAGGCCTGAGTGCCGAGGAAAAGACGGCGCGCACCGAGGCCCTATACATCCCGTTTCATGACGCCATTCGCGCACTCATTCGTGAACGCAAGGCGCGGGGACAGGAGACCGTTATCGTCACCGTCCACAGCTTTACGCCTGTCTTCCACGGAAAGACGCGCGCGGTCGAGGTGGGTGTCCTGCATGATGACGACAGCCGGCTGGCGGATGCGATGCTTGCCGCTGCGGGTGAGACGACGCACTATAGAGTTGAGCGCAACGAGCCTTACGGCCCCTTGGACGGCGTGACGCATACGCTGATCCTGCACGGACTGTCGAACGGATTGCGCAATGTAATGATCGAGGTCCGCAACGACCTCATCGCAGACCCGGCTGGCCAAGGGGTCATGGCCAGCTATCTGACAAGGCTGCTCCAGCAGAGCCTGGACGCCTGACGACGAAAGATAAGACCCCAGGGAGCAGTCTAACTGCGATCCGCCCGCAGGCGAAAACGTCGCGGGCACTTTGGCACTGGATAATCAGCCGCAATTCCGCGGTTGATGGCTAAACAGGGGGACGTCATGTCCGATTATTCGGAACTCGACAAGAAGCAGGATGTGCACATCCTGCATTCCATGGGCTATGCCCAGGAACTCGAACGGCGCATGAGCTCGTTTTCGAATTTTGCCGTTTCATTCTCGATCATTTGCATTCTTTCCGGTGGTATCAATTCACTGGCGCAGGCAACGGCCGGCGCGGGCGGTGCCGCAATCGGCATCGGCTGGCCGATCGGTTGCTTCGTTTCGCTGGTGTTCGCCGTCGCCATGGCGCAGATCAGCTCGGCCTATCCGACGGCCGGCGGCCTCTATCACTGGGGTTCGATCCTCGGCAACCGCTTCACGGGATGGCTGACGGCATGGTTCAACCTGCTCGGCCTCGTCACCGTTCTCGGCGCCATCAACGTCGGCACCTATTATTTCTTCATGGGCTCGTTCGGCACGACCTATTTCGGCCTGACCGATACGACGACGGTGCGCATCCTGTTCCTCGTGATCATCACCGGCGCGCAGGCGCTCGTGAACCACATGGGCATCGGCCTGACCGCCAAGCTCACCGACTTCTCGGGCTACCTGATCTTCGCATCGGCGATCGCGCTGTCGGCCGTGTGCCTGTACTTCGCGCCGTCCTACGAGATCGGCCGCCTGTTCACCTTCGCCAATTATTCCGGCGAAGCGGGCGGCAATGTCTGGCCGGCAACGTCGGGCACCTGGGTGTTCCTGCTCGGTCTGCTGCTGCCGATCTACACGATCACCGGTTATGACGCTTCCGCGCATACGTCGGAAGAAACGGTCAAGGCCGCCCATTCCGTTCCGCGCGGTATGGTTTCCTCCGTGCTGTGGTCGGCGCTGTTCGGCTACATCATGCTTTGCTCGTTCGTGCTGATGCTGCCGAACATGGATGACGCTGCCAAGCAGGGCTGGAACGTGTTCTTCTGGGCGATGGACACGCAGGTCAATGCGACCGTCAAGGATATCCTCTACTTCGCGATCCTCGTTTGCCAGTGGCTGTGCGGCCTTGCGACCGTAACCTCCGTCTCGCGCATGATCTTCGCCTTCTCGCGCGACGGCGGCCTGCCGGCTTCCAAGGCGCTCGCCAAGGTCAGCCCGAAGTACCGCACGCCGGTTTCGGCCATCTGGACCGGATCGATCCTCTCGGTTCTCTTCGTCTGGGGCTCGTCGCTCGTTTCGATCGGTGACACGCCGGTCTACACGATTGTGGTCTCCTGCACGGTCATCTTCCTGTTCTTCTCCTTCGCGATCCCGATCACGCTCGGTCTCTTCGCCTGGGGGACTTCGAAGTGGGACAAGATGGGTCCGTGGAACATCGGCGAGAGCATGTACAAGCTGTTCTCGGTGCTCACCATCCTGGCGATGATCCTGATCTTCGTTCTCGGCGTGCAGCCGCCGAACGGCCCGGCGCTTTATGTGACCGTCGGCTTCCTGGTGCTGACCGCGATCGTGTGGTTCGGCTTCGAAAGCCGCCGCTTCAAGGGCCCGCCGATCGGCGAGGAAGTGGCGCGCCGCCAGGCCGAGATCGCGGCTGCCGAAAAGGCTGTCGGCGAAGGCTGATATATTCTTCCAAGACAGCGGGGCCGCGTCCGGCGGCCCTGCATTGCGGTTGACCGACATTACACTGCGCAGTCCGGCGCGGCATGGCCGCACGGAGCATGCCGTTTCGTTGGCCCGATTTCAGTTTAAATTTATGGGGAGGTCCATATGAGCATCTATACTCTCGACGATCTGAAGCAGGATGTTGCCGACGGACGCATCGATACCGTGCTGGCATGCCAGGTCGACATGCAGGGGCGGCTTATGGGCAAGCGTTTCCAGGCCGAATACTTCGTCGAAAGCGCATGGAAGGAAACACACAGCTGCAACTATCTCGTTGCCACCGACATGGAGATGGAGACCGTCTCCGGCTACAAGGCGACCAGCTGGGAAAAGGGCTACGGCGACTACACGATGAAGCCGGATCTCTCGACGCTCCGGCGCATTCCGTGGCTTGAGGGTACAGCACTTGTGCTCTGCGACCTGCTCGACCACCACACCCATGAGGAAGTGCCGCATTCGCCGCGCGCGATCCTGAAGAAGCAGGTCAAGCGGCTGGAAGACATGGGCATGAAGGCCTTCATGGCCTCGGAGCTTGAGTTCTTCCTGTTCGATCAGACCTACGAGTCCGCGCAGGCATCCGGCTATCGCAACCTCAAGCTCGCCAGCGCCTATAACGAAGACTACCACATCTTCCAGACCACCAAGGAGGAAGAGGTGATGCGGGCGATCCGCACCGGGCTGCAGGGTGCCGGCATTCCCGTCGAGAACTCCAAGGGCGAGGCTTCCGCGGGCCAAGAAGAGATCAACGTGCGCTACGCCGATGCGCTCGCCATGGCCGACCGTCACTCGATCATCAAGAACGGCTGCAAGGAAATCGCCTGGGCCAAGGGCAAGGCGATCACCTTCCTCGCCAAGTGGCACTACAATGCCGCCGGCAGCTCCTCGCATATCCACCAGTCGCTGTGGAGCGCCGACGGCAAGACACCGCTGTTTGCCGACGACAAGGGCAAATACGGCATGTCGCCACTGATGGAAAACTACATCGCAGGCCTGCTCGCGCATGCGAGCGAGATCACCTATTTCCTGGCGCCCTACATCAACTCCTACAAGCGCTTCATGGCCGGCACTTTCGCGCCGACCAAGGCGATCTGGAGCAAGGACAACCGCACGGCCGGCTATCGCCTCTGCGGCGACGGCACCAAGGCGATCCGCATCGAATGCCGCGTCGGCGGTTCCGACCTCAATCCGTACCTCGCCTTCGCCGCTCTGCTGGCAGCGGGGATCGATGGGATCGAGAACAAGATGGAGCTGGAAGCGCCCTTCGTCGGCGACGCCTATGGCGCTCGCAAGGTGCGCGAAATCCCGCGCACGCTCCGGGCGGCAACCACGGCCATGACCAAGTCGAAGATGCTGCGCAATGCTTTCGGGGACGACGTCATCGATCACTACACGCGCGCGGCGGAATGGGAGCAGGAGGAGTATGATCGCAGGATCACAGACTGGGAGGTGGCGCGCGGTTTCGAGCGAGCATGAGATAATCGCAACACTCGCTCTGATTGTTGCGTTGGTCGCATTGTGCTAATGTGCTCCGGCGTTTCCAGAGGAGATCGACATGGGTGTGATCGACAGCGCATGGTTCTATGAAAAGCTTTCAGCGCGAGACGCTTCACTTCGCGACATGGCCCGGTTCATGGGGCTTGATCCGAGTGCGGTGTCGCGCATGCTGAGCGGCGAGCGGAAGATGAGTGCGGAAGAGCAGGACCAGATCGCGGATTATCTTGGCCTTCCGCTGGCGGAGGTTGCAGCGCACCGGCGTGGCGACGCCGCCGGCTTAGCCGAAAAGAAGCAGGCGGGCTATGAGGGCGGCGGCACAGCGCCGGTTTTGCCCGACGAGCCGCCCGTCAAGATGTTTACGGAGGACGATGTCATCTACAGGGATGGCAAGCGCTGGATGGAGCTGGAGGATGGAACGCTGATCGAGCTGCACCCGGCCTGGGGATGCATGAAGGGGACGCTGACCATCATGCCGGGGGTCGATCTGACCGCGCCGATGGATTGGGACGAGGAGTGGGGCGAGAAGCTTTACAATGAATAGCGCTTTTCTGCTCGATACCTGCGCCGCGATCTGGATGGCGAAGAGAGAGCCCTTGGCGGAAGGAGCGCTGGCCGCACTCGCGGATGCAAAGGCTGCCGGGAGACCGGTTTTCGTTTCGGCTGTGACGGCTTGGGAGATGGCGATGCTTTTGGCACGAGGGCGCATTAGCGAAACGAAGACCGCGGAGAGATGGTATAACGACTTCAGGCTCGAAGCCGACATCGACGAACAACCGGTGACCGCGAACATCTTCATGGCGTCCTGTTCCTTGCCGCAACTCGCTCACAAAGACCCGATCGACCGCATCCTGATCGCCACGGCGCGGGAGAACGACCTGACCATCATCACGCGCGACCGCGCGATCCTTTCCTATGGCGTCGCGGGGCATGTCCGCACGCTGGCCTGTTAATGACTGGAGTTTGGAAATGACTGTAATTCAATGCATATCGCCGATCGATGGATCGGTTTACGCCGAGCGTCCGGCGCTGCCGCTGGAGGCGGCGAAGGAGGTCGTGGCGCGGGCGCGCAAGGCGCAGAAGGCCTGGGCGCGGCGGCCGCTGGAAGATCGTGTCCAGCTGGTGCTGAAGGGTGCTGCGCGGTTGAACGAGATGTCCGACGTCGTCGTTCCCGAGCTTGCCTGGCAGATGGGCCGGCCGATCCGCTATGGCGGCGAGTACAAGGGCTTCAACGAGCGCTCCAACTACGTGGCCTCGATTGCGGCCGATGCGCTGGCGCCGCTAGTTGTCGAAGAGAGCGACAAGTTCGAGCGCCGCATCGAGCGCGAGGCGCATGGCGTCGTCTTCGTCGTGGCGCCGTGGAACTATCCCTACATGACGGCGATCAACACGATCGCGCCGGCTCTAATGGCGGGCAATACGGTTGTGCTGAAGCATGCATCGCAGACGCTTCTCGTCGGCGAGCGGCTGGTGCAGGCCTTTGTCGAAGCCGGCGTTCCCGAGGATGTGTTCCAGAACGTGGTTCTCGATCATGAGACGACGTCGGCGCTGATCGCGGCCGGCAGCTTCAACTTCGTGAACTTCACCGGTTCGGTCGAAGGCGGGCGCTCGATGGAGCGAGCGGCGGCCGGCACGTTTACCGGTCTCGGCCTCGAACTCGGCGGCAAGGATCCGGGCTATGTCATGGAAGACGCCGATCTCGATGCGGCGGTCGACACGCTGATGGATGGCGCGACGTATAACTCAGGGCAGTGCTGCTGCGGGATCGAGCGCATCTATGTGCATGAATCGCTCTATGACAGCTTCGTCGAGAAGTCGGTCGCATGGGTGTCGAACTACAAGCTCGGCAATCCCCTTGATCTGGAAACGTCGCTCGGCCCGATGGCGAACAAGCGTTTCGCCAAGGTCGTGCGCGAGCAGATCGCCGATGCGGTCGGGAAGGGCGCGAAAGCTCTAGTCGATCCGAAGCTTTTCCCTCAGGATGACGGCGGCGCCTATCTCGCGCCGCAGATCCTCGTCAATGTCGATCACTCGATGGCCTTCATGCGCGAGGAGACCTTCGGTCCCGCCGTCGGCATCATGAAGGTGAAGAGCGACGATGAGGCGTTGGCGCTGATGAACGACAGCCAGTACGGGCTGACGGCGTCGCTCTGGACCAAGGATGCCGAGCGGGCAGGGCGGCTTGGTCGCGAGATCGAAACCGGCACTGTGTTCATGAACCGCGCCGACTATCTCGATCCGGCGCTGTGCTGGACCGGCGTGAAGGAAACCGGCCGTGGCGGCTCGCTGTCGATCATCGGCTTCCAGAACCTGACGCGTCCGAAATCCTACCATCTGAAGAAAGTGACAGCATGAGCGCGCATATCACAGCCAACTGGAGCTACCCGACTTCATTCAAGCTCGGCCGCGGCCGGATCAAGGAACTGGCGGACGCCGCCAAGAGCCTCGGTATGAAGAAGCCGCTCCTGATCACCGATCGCGGCCTGGCGTCGATGGCGATCACCACGAACGCGCTCGACATTCTCGAAGCGGCTGGCCTCGGTCGCGCGATCTTCGCGGATGTCGATCCGAACCCGAACGAGAAGAACCTTGCGGCCGGCGTCAAGGCATTCAAGGATGGCGGCCATGACGGCGTCGTCGCCTTTGGCGGCGGATCGGGCCTCGATCTCGGCAAGTGCGTGGCCTTCATGGCCGGCCAGACGCGGCCGGTCTGGGACTTCGAGGATATCGGTGACTGGTGGACGCGCGCTTCGGTCGAGGGTATCGCGCCGATCGTGGCCGTGCCGACGACGGCGGGCACCGGCTCGGAAGTCGGCCGCGCCAGCGTCATCACCAATTCCGAAACGCATGTGAAGAAGATCATCTTTCATCCGAAGTTCCTGCCCGGCGTCGTCATCGCCGATCCGGAACTGACTGTTGGTATGCCGAAGATCATCACCGCCGGTACCGGCATGGATGCCTTCGCGCATTGCCTGGAAGCCTATTCCTCCCCCTTCTACCACCCGATGTCCGCCGGCATCGCGCTTGAGGGCATGCGGCTGGTCAAGGAGTTCCTGCCGCGCGCTTACAAGGAGGGCACGGACCTCGAAGCCCGCGCCAACATGATGTCGGCCGCCGCCATGGGTGCGGTCGCGTTTCAGAAGGGGCTAGGTGCCATCCACGCGCTGTCGCATCCGATCGGCGCCGTCTACAACACGCATCACGGCATGACCAATGCGGTCGTGATGCCTGCGGTGCTGCGCTTCAACCGCGCCGTCATCGAAGACAAGATCGCGCGCGCGGCCGCCTATCTCGGCATCTCCGGCGGCTTTGATGGGTTCTACGATTACGTGCTGAAGCTGCGCTCCGAACTCGGCGTACCCGAGAGCCTCTCGGCGATGGGCATCAAGCCGGATCGAATCGATGAACTCTCGGCGATGGCGATCGAAGACCCGAGCGCTGGCGGAAACCCTGTCGCGATGACGCTCGAGAACACAAAGGCGCTGTTCAAGGACTGCTTCTGATACAAAATGCGGACCTGAGATTTGGCCCGGAAAGCACTACGCTTTCCGGGTCTTTTTCGTTGTGGCGCAGGGCGTTCAGGCGATGTGGCGAAGGCTGCTGCAAGAAATGCGGACCGGGATTTCGGATGCCTTGTTTAGATATTGTTAACCATGTTTGGAAAGGATGCAGTAACCGCACGATGCATCCCGATGTGCGCAACAGAGCGATCCCGGCTCGCGACATTTCCCCCGAGGAACGAACATGGCAGTCATCACATTTGCAAACACCAAGGGCGGAGCCGGGAAGACCACCGCTGTTCTGTTGCTGGCCACCGAGCTTGCCCGCAAGGGCTACCGGGTCACCATCCTCGATGCCGATCCGCAGCACTGGATTTCCCGCTGGCATGAAATCTCCGGCCACGTGCCCAACGTCTCTGTGATCGATTTCGTGACCTCGGCATCGCTGCCGCAGCATATCTCCGAGAACAAGCACAACACCGACTATTTCATCATCGACCTGCCGGGCGCCCGCAATCCGATGCTGGCAACGGCGATCGGTCTTTCCGATCACGTGCTGATCCCGATCCAGGGCTGCGCCATGGATGCGCGTGGTGGCGCACAGGTGCTGGAACTGCTGCAGTATCTCGACGAGAAGGCGGGTATCCGCATCGGTCACTCCGTCGTGCTGACGCGTGTCAACTCGATGGTGACGACGCGTGCGCTGGCGATCGTGAAGACGCTTCTCAACCAGCGGCAGGTGCCGGTGCTCGACACCGCGATCATCGAGCGTTCGGCCTTCCGCGATATCTTCGATTGTGGCGGCACGCTGCATACGCTCGATCCTGCGCGTGCCAGCAACCTCGACAAGGCGCGCGAAAACGCCCTCTGTTTCGCCGAGGAGATCATGCGGAAGCTGCCGGTGAGACTGCCGGCCGCGGCGCGGATGACCGGTCCGCTGATCCGCTCGGCTGCCTGATCATTCATTCTGTGATTGAAAATGCGCCCCGGTCCGCTGGGGCGCATTTTCATTGATGCAAGATCGGTCTCCTCGTTTCGACGCGACCATGTATCTCTGCATCACTGCCTGCTTTTCCCTCGGGTGGGTATCACCCGAAAAGGGTAATTTTCGTTGTTTCCAGAAGCTTTACACTGGTATCCTCGCCTGCGATGCGGGCGCTTGCCGGGGGAACAATGATCGTCGCTGAAGATACCTATGACAGTCTGGTCGACACCATCTACGGTGTAATTTTCGGCGAGGCCACCTGGGACATGTTTCTTGGCCGGTGGAACGAGATCGTTCCCGGCGGCAAGACCACGCTGTTCTACCACGACCCGATGCGGGCGGAGGGCGCGTCTCATATAGACAAGGGTTTCAGCGATGAATGGGTTGAAAGTTACTCCGATCATTTCGCGAGCATAAATCCCTGGGCGCCGGCCATGAGCGTGATGCCGATGTGGCGCGGATTCCTGTCCGAGGAGCTGCTGCCGCGCGAAGCGTTCGTCAAGACAGAGTTCTACAACGACTTCTGGAAACAATGCGGCGAGACCGCCATCGGCATGGCGCTGGTGAAGCGAGACGGCCGGATGTTCAACATCTCGAGTTCGATCGCAAACGGCGGACCTGAGGATAACAGGGTTTACGCCGATACGTTCACCCGGCTTGCGCCGCATCTGCACCGGGCGGTGCGCTATTTCGAGGCTGGAAAGGGTGAGAAGAGCGCGGATGAGCTCGGTGGCCGGCTGTTCGACGCGATCGGCGTCGGTGTCCTGCTGGTAGGGGATGGTGGCAAGCTGCTGTCGGCCAGCGCGGTCGGTGAGCAGGCACTGACCGAGGGGCGGTCAGTTCGGCTCGATCTGCAGGGAAAGGTCTGGCTTGCCGATGCCGACGCCAATGCGTGCCTCGGTCGACTGCTCTCGCAATGGCGTGACGGCGAGCGGCAGCAGATGCTTGATGTGAACGGCGTGAAGCTCACGCTTGTCCGTCTGCAGAAGAGTGCCCGCATTCAATTCTTCGATGCGCCGAGCATCGCGATCATCATCGAGCCGTCAGCCAAGCCCGTGGCGATGGACGTGCCGGGTCTTGGGGGCAAGTTCGGGCTGACCAGGGCTGAGATCAAGATCATGCAGGGGCTGCTGCACGGATCGTCGATCACCGATATCGCCATCGAGAGCAATCGGTCGCGCGAGACGATCCGCAGCCAGCTGAAGTCGGTGTTTGCGAAGACAGGCGTCAATTCGCAGTCTGAATTGTTGCGGCTCGTCTATTTCAACGAGCAGGCGCGCCGCAACAACTGAAGTTTATCAGTCTACGAACTCGACGGTAACGCCGGGCTTGACCATCTTGGCCAACTCGGTGGCGTCCCAGTTGGTCAGGCGGATACAGCCGTGGCTCTGGGTGCGGCCGATCTTCGACGGTTCCGGCGTACCGTGAATGCCATAGGTCGGCTTCGACAGCGCCATCCACACAGTGCCGACAGGGCCGTTCGGGCCCGGCGGGATGTTGAGGATCTTGTCGTTAGCGCCCTGCTGGAAGTTGATCTTCGGATTGTAGGTATAGCCGGGATTGAAGGCGACGCGCTCGACCGTGACCGTGCCCGACGGCGAGGGCGTGTCGGTGGAGCCGATCGAGGCCGGGTAGGCGGAGATCAGGTTGCCGGAGGCGTCATAGGCGAAGACCTGCTTCTTGCCCTTGTCGGCGATGATGCGCGCGACGCTACCGGTCTTCACCTCACCGGGATTGACCACCTTGATGATGGTGCCGGGGACGGTGAAGTCGGCGCCAGCATTCAGCTCCTTCAGGAAGCCTTCGTCCATGTGGAAGCGTTCGGCCAGAGCCTCGGTGACTGAGGTGAAGGCAAGCGAGGTCATCTGCGACTTGTGCGCATAATCCTCGGGGATCTCGGCGACGTAAGGGCCGGCCGCATCAGCTGGCGTGATCGTGTAGCTCACGACAGGCAGGCCGCCGGACATGCGCAGCTGCTCGAGGATCGCGTCGGTATTGTTCGGATCGAGCGTTTCGCCGGTCATCTGCTCATAGGCGTAGACCGCCTTGGTGACGTTGGCACCCATGTGCCCGTCGATGGCGCCAGGCGAAACGCCAGCGCGGTCGAGGAAGACCTGCAGGGCAACGATCTCGGATTTCGATTTGTTCTTCAGCGTGATGACGGGATCGGCCGGACGGGTCGGCTGGGTGACCTGCGGCTGCTGCTGGTCCGGATCGATCGATGCGTAGTCGCCGTCGTTCTGCGGATAGGGCTGATCCAGCTGCTGGCGATCGATCGATGCCTCGCGCGGGATCGCACCCGTGACCGCGCCACGCTCGGAATAGCGCGTGTCGCCGTACTGGTCTTCGCTGTAATACGGGTCGTTGTTGTAGACATCGCGGCCGTAGACCTGGCGCGAGGGCGGCGGCGGATAGTAGCCGCGTGAGCGCGCCTCTGTGGCGATGATGTTGCCGTAGCCGTCGACCAGCACGCGGTTGCCGGCGCGATCGCGCGTGTAGCCGCTGCCTTGAGGCATGTAATCGAGGATCTCGCCGTTCGGCGTGACGAAGACGACGCTGCCCTGGCGGCGATATTGTTGCGCGGACGCGTCTTGAACCGTTGCCGACATGGCCAGCACGATAACGGTCCCAGATAATGCCGATTTCAGAAAGCGATTCACGTCTTCGTATCCTTCAGTGACTTGGCGACACACACCCGCGAATTTTGACGCTAGTGTGGAATTTATGAAATCGTGCTGAACAAAAAATGAAAAAACCAATAAATTTCCCTTTACTCATAAACATTTGAGAGGGCCAGCTGGTTCCAATCAAAATCTCGTTGGCGGCGACGACACCTTGGATTGACGAAACAGCGGGTGCCGCCTAACCCTACGGAAGTTCATTTTGAGGGGGAGACGGGATCATGATGGAATTCGCCGCAGCGACCGGGCCGAAGCTGATGCTGGACGAGACGTCGCTGATGGATATCGGCGGCTGCGTGGTGGAGGGCATCGATATCGCGCCGAAGGAGGCCGTTCCCGATGACGGAGATGCGCGCATTTCGCATTCGGTGCAGGGCTTCCTGTTTACGTGCGGGCCCGACCACATCCGCCACCGCGAACCGATCCCCGGCCGCTCCGACGGCAAGGTGTTTCCGCTGCACGGCTCGGCCGCCGGCCATGCCGCCAAGGTGCTCTGGACGAAATTCGAAAACGGCAATGCGGAATGCCGCGCCGATATCGATATCGTCACCGTCGAAGGGCTGCCTGCCCGGATCGAGCGCCATTGGTTTATCGACGGCAAGACCGGCGAGGCGCATCTGAAGGACAAGGTGATTAACACCAGCGACCAGACCGTGCCGACGTTCCTGATGTATCATATGAACATCGGCGGCAAATGGTTCGACGAGGGCACGCGGCTTGAAGGCGCGATGCTTGAGAATGGCGGCTTCCCCTGGCGCTTCGGCAAGGATGGCGGCGATATCTTCTGTGTGGAAGCGCCGGCGACGGGGGATGGCCTGGCGGAAGTGCGGCTTGGGCCGATGGCCGCAGTCGGCGGCAAGACGCTGCGGGTGCGGGTGAAGGCCGATACGCTGCCGCATCTGCAGGTCTGGCGCAACCAGACGGCGCCTGCCGATGTGCTCGGCATCGAGCCGGTCTCGCATCGCTGGGTGCCGCGCGCGGAGCTTCAGGACGCCGGCGAATTCAACATGCTCAAGCCCGGCGAAAGCCGCGAGTACGGGCTCAGCTTTGCTTTCGTTTGACAGGCAATTCAACAAGCCGATTCAACCGTGTTGTGCGGTTGACGGCTTTGATCGGGCGGCGTAGTCATTCAGCCCACGACTTCAGGAGTATTTGCGATGGACATCCGCCAGATCGACGACGAATATTCGGTTTCCGGCCAGATCACGGTCGATGAGCTCGACGAGATCAAGGCCATGGGCTTCAAGTCCATCGTCTGCCATCGTCCGGACCAGGAAAGCATGGACCAGACCCCGTTCGCCGATATCGCGGCGCGGGCCAAGGAACTCGGTCTCGAGATCGCCCATGTTCCCGTCGGCCCCATGGGCGTGACGGAAGAGGCGGTCGCCGGCATGGTCGACGCGCTCGACGAATTCCCGCGCCCGATGCTCGGCTACTGCCGCTCCGGCGCCCGCTCGACGGCGATCTACCAGAAGACCCATCACATCCGCACCTGATCCAAGGCGCGGGCTGTAAAGTCCGGCGCTGCGCTTAGGTGCGGCGCCTCTTTCATTTCATGACAAGGAGAACACCATGAGCATCAAGCGTATCGACGCCGGCGCCCGCATGAGCGGCGCGGTCATCCACGGCAACACCGTTTACCTCGCCGGCCAGGTTGGCGAAGGCGCAACCGTGACCGACCAGTGCAAGGACGCGCTTGCCGAAGTCGATCGCCTGCTGGCCGCTGCCGGCTCCGACAAGTCGAAGATCCTGCAGACGCTGATCTACCTCTCCGACATCTCGGACTTCGCTGAAATGAACGCTGCCTGGGAAGCCTGGGTCGATCCGGCCAACACGCCGGCTCGCGCCACCAGCGAAGCCAAGCTGGCCGCTCCGAAGTACAAGGTCGAGTTCATCGTCACGGCTGCGATCTAAGATCGTCGTTATTGCGATTTTGAAAGCCGGTGAGGAGTTCAGCTTCTCACCGGCTTTTTGTTTGCGCGATTTCCGAGAGCGTGCGCGTCGGTGTGATCGCCTCGGGATCGAGCTTGATGTCGATGATAGCGGGCAGGCCGCTTTGGCGGGCGCGCTCGAAGGCGGGGGCGAAGTCCTCGGTCTTTTCCACCGTCTCGCCATGGCCGCCATAAGCGCGGGCAAGCGCTGCGAAATCGGGATTAGTGAGGCCGGTGCCGCTGACGCGGCCGGGATATTCGCGCTCCTGATGCATGCGGATCGTGCCGTACATGCCATTGTTGATCAGAAGCGTGATGAACGGCAGCTTGTAGCGGATGGCGGTGGCGAATTCCTGGCCGTGCATGAGAAAGCAGCCGTCGCCGGCAAAGCAGATCACTTCACGATCCGGAAACAGCGCCTTGGCGGCCACGGCTGAGGGGACGCTGTAGCCCATCGAGCCCGATGTCGGGGCTGCCTGGGTGTTGAACTGCCGGAAGCGGTGGTAGCGGTGCTGCCATGTGGCGTAGTTGCCGGCGCCGTTGGTGAAGATGGTGTCCGGGCGCGTGTTCTCTTCGATCCATGCCATGATCGGGCCCATATGGACGTCGCCCGGTCCCGTCTGCGGCGGTGTCGACCATGCTAGATAGGCTTGATGCATGCGCTCGGTGCGCTCGGCCCAGCGCGCTTGCGTGGGCGCCTCGAGATCGGCAAGCGCTGCGACGAAATCCTGCGGGCTGGCTGATATGGCGAGATCCGGGCGATAGATACGGCCGAGCTCGGACGGGTCTGGATGGATGTGGACGAGCTGTTGCTGCGGGTAGGGGATATCGATCAGCGTATAGCCAGAGGACGGCATTTCCGACATGCGGCAGCCGAGCAGGATCAGCAGGTCGCTTTCCTTGATCTCCCGCGCGAGCTCGGGATTGATGCCGACGCCGATATCGCCGGCATAGCCGGGATGCAGATGATCGAACAGCATCTGGCGGCGGAAGGAGCAGCCGACCGGCAGCCGGAAGCGCTCGGCGAAAGTCTTGAAATCGGCCACCGCATCGGCATCCCAGCGCGAGCCGCCCAGGATCACCATAGGGCGCTCGGCCTTCAGCAGGCGCAGATAGAAGTCGTCGACCTGGCTGCGGCCGGGATGGGCTTCGACGCGCGAGTAGCGCTTGGCGCGGGGCGCCTCGACCATGTCGCGCAGCATGTCCTCGGGCAGTGACAATACGACGGGGCCAGGGCGACCGGAGGTGGCGAGCGCGAAGGCGCGGGTGACGAATTCGGGGATGCGGGCCGCGTCGTCGATCTCGCCCACCCACTTGGCGTATTCAGTCAGCGCGCGGCGGAACTCGACCTCCTGGAAGGCTTCACGTTCGCGGGCATCGCGCTGGACCTGGCCGATGAAGAGGATCATCGGGATCGAATCCTGTTTGGCGATGTGCAGGCCGGCGGTTGCGTTGGTGGCGCCGGGGCCGCGGGTGACCATGCAGATGCCGGGCTCGCCTGTGAGGCGGCCCCAGGTGTCGGCCATCATCGCGGCGCCACCCTCCTGGCGGCAGACGATGACCTCGATGTCGCTGTCATGGAGCGCGTCGAGGACGGCGAGGAAACTCTCGCCGGGAACGCAGGAGAGGCGTTTCACCCCATTTGCCTTCAATGCCTCGACGATCAGTTCTCCGCCTGTCCGTTTCATTTGTTCCCCTCCCATTGGATGAGTTCCGCAAGCACCTCCTCCTGGTGCTCTCCCAGTCTCGGACTGGGCCTTTCATAGCTGAGCGGCGTCCGCGACAGGACGACCGGGGTCCGGACACCGGGAATGACGGTGCCGGCGCTATCCTCGAGATCGACGCGCAGGCCGCGCGCGACGATCTGCGGATCGTTGAACATGTCCTCGATGGTGTTGATCGCGCCTGACGGCACGGCGTTCGCCTCGCAGGCGGAAAGAAGATCGGCCTTCTTCCACTTCAGCGTTTCGGTCGAGACCAGCCGTCTCACCTCGTCACGATTGGCGACGCGGGCCTTGTTGGTGGCGAAGCGTTCGTCGTCGGCGATGCCTGGAAGGTCGAGGATGGCGCAGAGCCGGCGGAACTGGCCGTCATTGCCGATGGCGAGGATGAGGTAACCATCTGATGTGGGGACCACCTCGTAGGGCGAGATGTTGGGATGGGCGTTGCCGAGGCGCGTCGGCGGGCGGCCGGATATGAGGTAATTCATGTTCTGGTTGGCAAGCACCGCCGACTGGACATCGAGCAAGGCCATGTCGACCAGCTGGCCTTCGCCCGTCTTCAGGGCGTGGATGAGGGCTGCCTCGATCGCCGAGACCGCGTAGATGCCGGTGAAGATATCGGCGATGGCGACGCCCGCCTTCATCGGCTGTCCGTCGGGCTCGCCCGTGATCGACATGAAGCCGGACATGCCCTGGACGATGTAGTCGTAGCCTGCGAGGCCTGCATAGGGGCCGGTCTGGCCGAAGCCGGTGATCGAGCAATAGACGAGCTTGGGATTGATCTTGCGCAGGCTCTCGTAGTCGAGCCCGTATTTGACGAGGCCGCCGAGTTTGAAGTTTTCGATGACGACATCGGCGGTGGCGACCAGCCGGCGGACCAGCGCCTGGCCTTCCTCGCTGCGGAGATCGGCCGTTATCGAGCGCTTGCCGCGATTGGCGGCGTGGTAATAGGCGGCCGAGAGGTTTTCGCCATCGGCACCCTCGACGAAGGGGGGACCCCAGTGCCTCGTGTCGTCGCCGCCATCCGGATTTTCGACCTTTATCACGTCGGCGCCGAGATCAGCCAGCATCTGGCCGGCCCAGGGGCCGGCGAGCACGCGCGCGAGTTCGATGACACGAATGCCTGCGAGCGGCGCTCTGTTAGGCTCAGTCTGCGTCATGTTCCTCCCACGATCAGATCAGGGTGCCCGCGTCTCCTCAGATGTATCGGATACGGGCTTCGATGCAAAGCGCCGCTCGCGCCAGATGATGTAGAAGCCGGAGCCCATGATGATAGATATGCCGAGCCATTTCAGCGCATCCGGGAAATCGCCGAACACCAGCCAGGCGAAGGCCGTGGCCGAGACGATCTCGAAATATTGCAGCGGGGCGAGCGTCGAAGCGGGCGCCGAGCGGTAGGCGTAAACGCCGAAGATGCCGGCGATCGCGGCGGAGACGCCGACGCCGAGCAGATAGAGCCAGGCGCGGGTGTCGGGGATCACAGGATCGAGCACGTCGGAGCCGCTGCCCCGGCCGAGATAGAGCAGGATGGCGCAGATCAGCAGGCCCCAGAGGCCCATGTGGAACTGCATGACCCACGGATCCTCACGCTGCGCCAGCGCCCGGTTCATCATGGCGGAGATGGCGATGCAGACCGCGCTGACGACGGGCAGCAGCGCGACGTATCCGACCTCCTGGAAGCTCGGCTGGATGATGAGGATCGCCCCGAAGAAGCCGACGCCGCAGGCCGTATAACGCCGCCAGCCGATCTTTTCCTTGAGGAAGATGCTGCTCAGGATCGTCAGGATGATCGGCTCGACGAAGAAGATGGCGATGGCATCGGCGACCGCCATGTATTTCAGCGTGGTGACGAAGGAGATCATCGAGACGGTGATGATGGCGCCGCGGATGGCGTGGAAGAAGCTCTGCTTCCAGGTGATCTCGGTGAGGTTGTGCCGCCAGAGCACGATGGGCAGCATGCAGAGGGCCTGCACGCCGAAGCGCGCCGCGGTGATCTGGGCTGATGGGACCGTGGTGATGGCAAGCTTGGAGAAGATGTCGATGATGGGCGACAGCAGCACCGAGACGAACATCAGGATCAGTCCCAACATCACTTCCGATGGGGTGTTGCTGGTGCCGGGTGCCGCGTTGCTGCTCATGACGGAATTCTCTGATTTTGGGGTAGGGGAGCGGGATCAGCCGTTCACGGGACGAGCGGTTGCCTGATCGCACCAATCGGCGAATGCCGATATGGCTGCGTCGGCGCCGATCTCGTTCAAGGTCTCGTGGCGCATGTCTTGATATATCTCAGTGCTAATACGGGAGAAACCGTGGGTTTTCAGATGGTTTGACAGCCAGAGGATGGCTTTTCCATTCTCCGTCGCCGGATCCTGGCCGCCGCCGACCAGATGGATCGGCGTTTCGGTCGGCAGGCGGGCGAGATGTTCTTTCTGCGGCGCCCGGAAGGTGAGCTCGAAAAGGTCGAGCCACAGCGAAACGGAGGCGCCGAAGCCGCAGAGCGGATCGGCCACATACTTGTCGACTTCAGCGGGATCTCGCGACAGCCAGTCGAAATCCGTGCGGCGGTTGGCGACCGATTTCGCCCAGGTGCCGAAAGTCAGCTTCGGCAGCAGGTCGCTCGGGACGTCGGAGCCCTTCAACGCGCGCTCGATCAGGAGGATCGCCTGCGCGGCGCGGCCGGCGAGGCCGGGATTGAAGTTCGAGTTCCAGACGGCGACGGCATCGAATTTTCGCGGATAGGTGACGGCCGCGTTGAGCGCGATCAGCCCGCCCATGGAGTGGCCGAAGAGGATGATCGGCAGGCCCGGATGTTCGGTCGCGGCCTCGTCGCGCATCGCCTCGATATCGTCGACGACGTAGCTCGCGCCATTACGCCTTGCGAAGCGGCCGATCGGCGCGTCCGGCGCGGTGGTCTCGCCGTGGCCGCGATGGTCGTGGGCGTAGACATGATAGCCGCGCGCGGCCATCGCTTGCGCAAAGCGCTGGTAGCGTTTCGAGTGCTCGGCCAGTCCATGACTGATCAGCAAAATGCCGCGCTCAGTGCCCTCGGGCTGCTGATAGTGATAGGCCAGTGAAGCGCCCGCATGGTCGAGGCGCCGGGTTTCTGAAAACATGATTTCCTCCGTGGCGGGAGAAGACCAGAACATCCGCCAAATGCAACAGGCGGGATAGGTTGTGCCGGAGATTTTCGCTTGCCTCGTTTTGCCGCTTGCCTGCCGATGCGTCGCGTGCTTTGATGTTCATGAATTGTTCTTTCGTGGGGATGGGTATGGGCAATCTCGGTTTTCGCGTCATCGCATTGTTCCTGTTGTCGATCGTGGCCGGCTCGGCTTTTGCGCAGGAGGGCGGCGGGCGCACGCGCTTCATTCTCGCGGCCAGCTGGCAACCGGCCTTCTGCCAGACCAACCAGCGCAAGGCCGAATGCGCCAGCCAGAGCAGCGACCGCTACGACGCCAAGAACTTCTCGCTGCACGGGCTCTGGCCGATGCGCAAGGATTATTGCGGCGTCTCCGACGCTGATCGCTCCGCCGACAAGGGTGGCGACTGGAGGGACCTGCCGGAGGTAAAACTCTCGGCCGAGACGAAGGCATCGCTCGACAAGGTCATGCCCGGCACGCAATCGGCGCTTGAGCGCCATGAATGGATCAAGCACGGCACCTGCACCGGCATGAGCGCCGACGCCTACTTCGCCGATGCCGTGCGGCTGATCGAGGACCTGAACGAATCCGCCGTCCAGGAGCTCTTCGCCGCCAATATCGGCAAGTCACTGACTGGGGACGCGATCAAGGCGGCGTTCGACAAGAGCTTCGGCCCAGGCGCCGGCGACCGGGTGAAGATGAGCTGCCGCCGCGCCGGCAACAGCCGCGTCATCAGCGAACTGACGATCGGTCTCTCCGCCGATGCGACGGATGGGAAGGGCAGGGATCTCGGCGATCTCATCCAGGGAGCGGGCCGGACCTCGTTCGGCTGCAACGAGGGCATTGTCGACGCGGCGGGATTTTGAGGTCGTAGCACAATCTCAATTTTTGACGTCTATCGTCTCGGGCTGGCGGTGACCAACAGCTCGAGTGACGACCGATGTCCGACATAGTTGCATCTGAAAGCGATCAGGCCGCTGCAAGCGAGATGCCACTGTGGCGAATGTTTCTGGTCGTCTATGCGACCGCCTTGGCGATGGTGCTGTTCGATGCCGCCGATGGCATACTGTTTGTTGGCGATATCGACGATCAGTTGCGGGAACTTCAGATCCGTCACCTGATGTCCCCGCAGGGGCATTGGTTCGATCTTTCGCTGCCCTTCATCTCGATGCCGGCGATCTACGTCTCGCCATGGTCGCGGCTGGTCGATCTTCCTTACGTTGCAATCGCCTGGTTGCTGCAGACCTTCATGCCGACCGCGCAGGGGCTTTCCGTTGCCTTTCAGGTCTGGCCGCCGATGATGCTGTCGATCTGCTGCCTGCTGGTTGCGGCGACCGCAAGGCGCCTGCTTGCGGGGTTCGTGATAAGTGAGACGGCGCTCACGCTGTCGCTCATGATCGCGACCGTCCTGATGAGCATAGGCGTTGCCGAGTTTTCGCCCGGACGCATCGATCACCATAACGTGCAGATCGTTGCCCTCCTGATGATCGTCGCAGGGCTTGTGCGATGGGATCGGGCAGGCGGGCTGATGATCGGTGCGGGTGCGGCGATCTCGACGGTGATCGGCCTGGAATGCTTGCCGTTCGTCGTCATCGCCTATGGCGGGCTCGTTCTCTGCTACATTTGCAACGTCGCCGGGGTTCGCGCCGTCCTCGTTGCTTCATCCGTTTCGATGGCGAGCGTGACGCTTCTCTCCGCCATGGCGTTCATCGGCCCCGCTGGTGCGGTTTCGACGCAATGCGATGCCTTCTCGGCTCCCTATATCTTTCTGTTGTGTGGATTTGCCGCCATTCTTGGTGCATGCGCAGCGATCCAGCGTGATCGCTCCGGTCCGCTTCAGCGGCTGCTGGCGCTGGCAATTCCCGCTGGCGCTCTGCTGATCGCCGCCGCCTTCTTCTTTCCATCCTGCATGTCGGGACCATACGGCATCATCGATCCACTCTCGCGCGAGCTGTGGTTCGAGCGGATCTGGCAAGAGAAGAGCATCCTGTATTTCTATCAAAACGACCGACGTGACCTGTTGGTGCTCCTTGCATTGACGGCCGCCATTGCCGCCTTTGTCGGGCCGGTTGTCCGCTTCAGAATGCGGGAGCGGTCTTTCGGACCGGCCATTGCCTATCTCATGGCGCTGGGCGCGCTGATCCTGACCGTCTTCGTGACGCGCAACATTCGCTTTCCCATCGCGTTGATGCCGGTCTTCCTGCCTGCCGTGATCGCGACGATGACGATAAAATTACCGGCTTTCGATAGGGCTTATCGGCTTTCCGGGGTCGCCGTTGCTGCCATTGCCGTAGCGCTTTGCTTGTCCTTCGTACTGCTCCGGTCGTCCGAGCACACATTCGACGAGGTTGACTACATGACGGCGAGCGAATGCGCGGGGCAGGATTTCTCCGTGCTTGATGCCGTCCCACCCGGACGAGTAGCGGTGCCGCAAGGGATCGCGCTGCCGCTCATCATGGCGGCGCCATCGGGCTTTTCGGTCGCCGCCATGCCGTTCCATCGTGCCTCGCCGGGAATGAAGCGGATGTTCCAGGCGTTCATGACCTCCCACCCGCAGCTGCGCCGCGAAGCGCTGGCGCCTTTCGACTATGTCGCCGTGTGCCGCTTCCCCCTCGAAGCCGATCCGAAGCAGGCGCCGCTTTATGCCGCATTGGCGCGTGGGGATGGCTGGCCTGGCTTGGAGCGGATCGCTTCGCCCGCCCGCAGTGATTTCCAGCTTTTCCGGATCGATCATGCCGCATTGCGGTAGAGCGGGCTGATTTTGAGCCGCAAACTGCGGGTGATCTGCGACAAAGCGGGTGGATTTTGCCGCTGGCGCGTTGCCCCCGGGCGCCAATTCGCCTACATAGCGGCAAACCAATTTCCCCCGGAGCAGAATTACCGATGGCACGTCAGTTCATCTACCACATGTCGGGACTGAACAAGTCCTACGGCGCCAAGAAGATCCTCGAAAACGTCAACCTGTCGTTCTACCCGGATGCCAAGATCGGTATCCTCGGCCCGAACGGCGCCGGTAAGTCGACCGTGCTGCGCATCATCGCCGGCCAGGACAAGGAATTCACCGGTGAAGCCTGGCTCGCCGATGGTGCGACCGTCGGCTATCTTGAGCAGGAGCCGCATCTCGATCCGGCCAAGAACGCATTCGAGAACGTCATGGAAGGCGTGGCCGACAAGCAGGCCGTGCTCGACCGCTACAACGAACTGATGATGAACTATTCCGACGAGACCGCCGACGAAGGCGCCAAGCTCCAGGACATCATCGACAGCCAGAACCTCTGGGACCTCGAACAGCAGGTCGAGATGGCGATGGAAGCACTGCGCTGCCCGCCGAAGGACGCCGACGTCACGCTGCTTTCAGGTGGTGAGCGTCGCCGTATCGCGCTTTGCCGCCTGCTGCTCTCGCAGCCGGACCTGCTGCTCCTCGACGAACCGACCAACCACCTCGACGCCGAAACGATCGCCTGGCTTGAAAAGCACCTGCGCGACTATCCGGGCGCCGTGATGATGATTACCCACGATCGCTACTTCCTCGACAACGTCACGGGCTGGATTCTCGAGCTCGACCGCGGCCGCGGTATTCCTTACGAAGGCAACTACTCCGCTTACTTGCAGGCGAAGGCCAAGCGCATGCAGCAGGAGGCCCGCGAAGAAGCCGGCCGCCAGAAGGCGCTGTCGCGTGAACAGGAATGGATCGCTTCCAGCCCGAAGGCCCGTCAGGCCAAGTCGAAGGCTCGTATCAAGGCCTACGAACAGCTGGTCGATGCGGCTGAGAATATCCGCCCCGGCGACGCGCAGATCATCATCCCGGTGTCCGAGCGTCTAGGCCAGGTGGTCATCGAACTCGAGGGCATCAACAAGGGCTTCGAAGGCCGCACGCTGATCAACGATCTGTCGATCAAGCTGCCGCCTGGCGGTATCGTCGGCATCATCGGCCCGAACGGCGCCGGCAAGTCGACGCTGTTCAAGATGATCACCGGCCAGGAAAAGCCGGATGCCGGCTCTATCCGCATCGGTGACACCGTTCATCTCGGCTATGTCGACCAGAGCCGTGACGCGCTCGACGGCAACAAGACCGTCTGGGAAGAAATCTCGGGCGGCGCCGAAGTCATCAAGCTCGGCAAGTTCGACATGAACTCGCGCGCCTATTGCGGCGCCTTCAACTTCAAGGGCGGCGATCAGCAGCAGAAGGTCGGCAATCTCTCGGGTGGTCAGCGCAACCGCGTTCACCTCGCCAAGATGCTGAAGGCCGGCGGCAACGTTCTGCTCCTCGACGAACCGACCAACGACCTCGATACGGAAACGCTCGGTGCGCTGGAAAGCGCGCTCGAAGCCTTCGCCGGCTGCGCCATCATCATCAGCCACGATCGCATGTTCCTCGACCGCTTGGCGACGCACATCCTCGCCTTTGAAGGCGACGGCCATGTCGAATGGTTCGAAGGCAACTTCGAGGACTACGAAGAAGACAAGGTTCGCCGCCTCGGCCCCGACGCGCTGAACCCGGGCAGCCAGGCCTACAAGCGCCTGACGCGATAAGGTTTGCTGCTTATCAGCATGCTTGAGAGCCCCGCTTCGGCGGGGCTCTTTGTTTTGTGGAGGCCCTCAACATCCCTCATCCCGGCCTTGAGCCGGGATCCAGCCACGGCGCGTCGGCGCCGTGAGGAGAGTCTTTTGCCCCAAGGACTTGGGGCGCTGGATTGCTGTGACGAGCACAGCAATGAGGGTGGTGGAGAGGGGCTTTTTTTGTGAGGAGAGATGTCGCGATTTGCGCAGGGAATTTCGTGAACCGATCGAAATCCCGCTTGCACGACCAAATCATTTCACATAAAGATATCTTTATATGTTGATTGGATCGGATATGGGTGAACCCGTCAGGCTAGGTTTGGATGCGTTGGTGGACGTGCTGCGGGCGGCGGGTGAGCCGACGCGCTTACGTCTTCTGGCGCTGCTGGCCGCCGGCGACGTGACCGTGACCGATCTTACCGAAATTCTCGGCCAATCCCAACCGCGTATCTCGCGCCATCTCAAGCTGCTTGGCGAAGCCGATCTCATCGATCGCTACCAGGAGGGCGCCTGGGCCTATTTCCGGCTGCGGCAGGAAGGGAAGGCGGCGAACTTCGTGCGCAATCTTCTGGCGCATGCCTCCGAGAACGACCCTGTCATCCTGCGTGATGGCGAGCGGCTCGATGCCGTCAAGCGCCAGCGCTCGGAGCGGGCGCAGGCCTATTTCAGCCGCAACGCTGCCGAATGGGACGAGCTTCGCCGCCTGCATGCGGCCGACGAGGAGGTCGACGCCGCCGTTATCCGGCTGCTCGGCAGCCAGCCGATCGATTCGCTGCTCGATCTCGGCACCGGCACCGGCCGCATCCTGGAGCTTCTCTCGGGGCTCTACCGCCGTGCGATCGGCGTCGATGCTAGCCGCGACATGCTGAGCGTCGCCCGCGCCAATCTCGACCGGACAGGCATCACCAAGGCTTCGGTGCGCCATGCCGATATCCTGAACCTGCCTTTCGAGGCGCAGGATTTCGACCTGGTGACGATCCATCAGGTCTTGCACTTCTTCGACCAGCCGGAAATCGCCATTGGGGAAGCGGCGCGCATGCTGCGCCCGGGCGGACGGCTCGTCATCATCGATCTGGCGCCTCACACGCTGGAATATCTTCGTGACGACCACGCGCATGTGCGTCTCGGCTTCTCGCACCAGTCGATGACCGACTGGCTGCGCAAGGCGGGGCTCGATATCGAGCAGGTCGTCGATCTTCATCCGGGGCACGAGAGCGGGCAGGGGCTTACAGTCACCATCTGGCTCGCGCGCGACCCCAGGCGCCTGATGGCCTCCGCCGAGAGCGATCACGCCGCACCCACATTTGCCGGGAGAGACTGACATGGCTTTGAACCAGGACGCGCGCAACAGGATCGGCATCTCGTTCGAGTTCTTTCCGCCGAAGTCGGAAGAGGCCGAGGGCCAGCTCTGGAAGACCGTCAGCGAGTTGCAGGACTGGAACCCCGACTTCGTGTCGGTGACCTACGGCGCCGGCGGCACGACCAAGGCGCCGACGCTGGCGACCGTGTCGCGCTTCATCAGCTCCACGCCGCTTGCCACCGCCTCGCACCTCACCTGCGTGGGCGCCACCAAGGAAGAGACGCACAGCGTCGTCGAGAGCTTCCGCAAGGCTGGCGTGAAGCACTTCGTGGCGCTGCGTGGCGACACACCCGATGGCGTCGGCGCGCCCTATTCGCCGCATCCGGGTGGATACGCCAACGCCTCGGAGCTGGTCGCCGGCCTGCGCGAGCTTGGCGATTTCGAGATTTCGGTTTCGGCCTATCCGGAAAAGCATCCTGAGAGCCGCGATGTCGCCGCCGATATCGACATGCTGAAGCGCAAGGCCGATAACGGCGCCAACCGCGCGCTGACGCAGTTCTTCTTCGACAACGACAATTTCGAGCGCTACCTGGAAAAGGTGCGTGCGGCCGGGATCACCATTCCCGTCGTTCCCGGCATCATGCCGATCATGAACCTGACGCAGCTCAAGCGCTTCGCCGGCGCCTGCGGCACGGTCATCCCGGCGTTTCTCGACGAACGCTTCGAGGGCTATGACGACAAGCCGGAAGAGCGCGCCAAGGTCGCGGCCGATGTCGCCGCCGAGCAGATCGAGGATCTGGCCCGTCGTGGTATCTCGGATTTCCATCTCTATACGATGAACCGCGCGCCGCTGGTCTCGGCGGTTCTGACGAACCTCGGCTTCAAGCGCAATGCCGCCAAGAGCGCCGGTGCTGCCGCCTGATCAAGGCGACATTTACAGTCTATCGAACTGAAAAAGCGCAGACCGCAATGGCCTGCGCTTTTTCTGTTTCATGAACTCTGCGCTATCTAGGAGTTTCGGCATAGTCCGTTTGAAGCGGCATCCTGTGTCAGATGAAAAGCATCGACAGCACGAAAAGAAACGCCGCACCGATCAAAAGGACATTCAAGGATCGTGTCAGTCCCATGTCTGTCTCCTCGCGTTAACGAGCTGATAATATGTCGGGACTGTGGCGGTTGGAAAGCGCTTTTTTTGCTGCGATGCGGCGAAAATGTCACATCTCTCACTGGTGACAAAAGCTAGTTCGCTGAATCTTCACGACAAAATCGCTCGGAAAAATATTCACTCATTTTAACGGAGCGTAAAAAAGGGCGACCCGTCGTTTACGCCTGTGGCGGATTGCAGGCGTGGTACAGGCCGCTGAAAACGCTCACGAAATCGGAAAACGAAAAAGCCGGGCGCTTGGCCCGGCTCTTGTCGTCATTTTCGGCTCTCTCGCGGGCGCTCAGAGCGCGTTGAGGAGGGCGGGCGTTGCCCAGCCGTCGGCCGGCATGCCGAGGCGCTGCTGCTGCTTCTGGATGGCGACGCGGGTGCCGGAGCCGAGGATGCCGTCGATGGCGCCGACGTCGTGGCCCATCGTGTCGAGCTTGGTCTGCAGTTCCTTCATCTGGTCGTTGGTCAGGCCCTGCTCAGGCGTGCCCTTGAGATAGGGCTCGGCGCCGGAGAGGCGGGTCGCGAAATAGGCGGCCGAGGTCGTGTAGATGAAGGACTTGTTCCATTCCAGATAGATGCCGAAGTTCGGATAGGCGATGAAGGCCGGTCCTAGGCGGCCCTGCGGCAGGACGAGATCGCCGCGCAGCGTACCGAAGCTTACGTCGCCATTGCGCGGCTTGACGCCGAGCGCGAACCATTCGCCTGCTGTCATCGTGCCGCCGAGGCCCGACTTCTCGAAGGGCAGGTCCTGCGGGATGGTGACTTCCTGCAGCCAGGGCTGGCCCTTCTGGAAGCCGAGGTGCTGGATGAACTTGGCGGCGGTGAGGATGGCGTCCGGGCCGCTCTGCTTCAGGCGCACATGGCCGTCGCCGTCGCCATCCATGCCGTAGGCGATGATATCGCGCGGCAGCATCTGCACCTGGCCGATTTCGCCGGCCCAGGCGCCGGTGTTGGTTTCAGGGTCGAGGTCGCCGTGCTGGACCATTTCGATCAGCGCGATCAGCTGCGGGCGGAAGAGCTCCGGACGGCGGCAATCATGGGCGAGGGTGACAAGCGCGTTGCGGGTGTTGAAATCGCCCTGCACGGCGCCGAAATCGGTCTCCATCGCCCAGAAGGCGGTGATGACGCCCGGAGGCACGCCGTATTCCTGTTCGGCGCGGGAAAAGACGTCGGCGAACTGCTTCATCTTCTGGCGGCCGATGTCGAGGCGGGCCTGGCTGACGGTGCGCTGGGAGAATTCGAGGAAGGTCTGCTTGAACACACCCTGGGCGCGGTCGCGGCTCAGCACCTTCGGGTCGATCTGGGCACCTGCAAGCGCCTTGTCGGCTGCTTCGGCGGAAGCGCCTGCTGCGATCGCTTCGGCCTTGACGCCGGCGAGGAAGGTGGAGAGATCGCCGTCACATGCGACAGCCGGAGCGGCGGGGGCTGCCGCCGTCGCGGGCGCCTGACCGGCCGGTGCGGCCGGGGCCGGTGTTTGCGCTGCCGCGCCGGTCGCCAGACCAGCGGCAAGGAGGAGAGCGAGCGCAGAACGGCTTGCAGGCGTGCGGTGCATGGAGTGTATCCTCGTCATTGCTTGAATTGCTGTCGATGTCCCAAATGATTGTGACAGAAGCAAGAAAGAAAACGGGACGTTACTAAGAATTCCTATCCTTGGATACGGCCGCCACCCAGTTATTCCAGTTCTTCGCCGAACCCGCGAACACGTTAATGTCAGTCGGGCCCTTGATCCCGGGGATCACGCCGGTCGAGGTGTACTGCCAGAAGGCCCAGCGACGGTTGGCGTAGGTGACCTCGGGGTGTTTCGCGACGGAGCGGACCCAGAAGTGATAATCCTGGAAATAGCCGTCGAGATTTTCGCGGTGGAAGTCGACCGAGGTGTAGATGATCGGGCGCTTGCCGTAATAGGCTTCGAGCCTGTCCATGAAGCGCTTGATTTCGGAGCGCACGGTCTCGGGATCGGGACGCGTGCGGCAGGTCTTCGATTCACCGTTCCACTCGACGTCGAGCACCGGCGGCAGCTTCATGGATTCCTTCGGCACGTTGCTGATGAACCAATCCGCCTGTTCGTCGGCCGACGAGCAGAAATAATAGAAATGATAGGGGGCGTGCGGAATGCCGACCTGGCGGGCTTCCTGCCAGTATTCGCTGAAGCGCGGGTCGATGCGGTCCTTGCCCTCGGTCGCCTTGATGAAGGCGAAGTCGACGCCCGACTTGCGCACCGTCTGCCAGTCGATATCGCCTTGCCACTTGGAGATGTCGATGCCGTGGATGGCGTTTTGCTGCGGATGCTTAGGCCCGAAATCCTGCGGATCGGTGTCCTGGAAGCGCATTTTCGGCTTTATCGAGGCTGTGGAGAGATAGTCATAGCCCGAGGAGGTGCAGCCAGCGAGCATGAGGGCAAGGGGCAATACGCATAACAGAAGCCGGCGCATGGATGTTCCGTCGTGAACCGAATGATCTTTTTGCCCCACAGCCTGACCTTCGAATTGACGCGTCCAGCGCTTAGATGCCCTCTCTATTCACCATATCAACGTAAAAAATCGGTTAGTTTCAAGCTAAATATTAGCGGGCCTTAATTATTATCGCGCGCCAGGCATAACCGCCGCCGATCGTCTTGAAGATCAGCTGGGCATTTTCGCTATCTGCCTTGGCCTGCAGGACCTCTCCGAGCGTCGCGCGCGGCGTGACGTGGAACTTGTCGAGCCAGGAGCGCAGCAGGGCGCGGAACCAGCCGGGCAAGCCTTCCTGTTGGCCGAAATCGACGATGTGCAATTGGCCGCCGGGGGCAAGCGCCGCGAGCGATGCGTCGATCGCGCGCTCCCAATCGGGGATCATCGACAGCGCGTAGGAGATCATCACCCGGTCGAAACCATCGACGCCGAAATCGCGGGCGTCAAAGGCCGTGGCGTCGGCGACGCGGAAATCGGCTGAGGTGTTCAGACCCGCAAAGGTCTTGCGGGCCGAGATAAGCATTTCCTGCGAGATGTCGAGGCCGTAGAGCCTGGCCTGAGGATAGTGCCGGTGGGCCAGCGCGAGATTGCGGCCGGTGCCGCAGCCGACCTCGAGCAGCGTGGCGCCCTGCTCAATGTCGAGATTGCGGATCGTCTGGTCGCGGCCAAGGAGATAGTATTTGCGCGTCAGGTCATAGATATGGCGCTGGTAGCGATACATGCCGTCCATCAGGTCGGCATGTTTCTCAGAGGGGGCGTCCACCGGGCTCATATCTGTCTGGCTCATGGCTTCTTCACATAGATGTGGAAGCCGCCGTAGATCGCCGAGCGGTCGAGCGCGGTCAGTTCGAGCGAGCGGTCCTCGAGATATGTCCACTGGTCGCGGATGGCGGGCGAGAGACGGCCTTCGATGATGCTCTTTTCGGCGGCGGTGCGGAAGATCACGCGGGCGCCGTCGCGGGCGGTGCGCGAAATTTCCGACCAGACGTCGTTCAGCTGCTGGTCCGTCATCCAGTCCTGCGCGTCGAGCAGGATGTAGCGGTCGCGCGAGGCGGCGGGTTCGCCGGCAAGCAGCTCGGTGAAGCTTGCATGGTGAACGCTGACGCGATCGACATTGGCGCGAATCGCCTCGTAGTGCTCCGCCTTCAGGTAGGTCGGCAGCGGACCTTCGCCTTCATCGGCATAGCGGCGGGCGAAGGCCTGCCAGGCGAAGTAGTTTTCCTGCATGGGGAAATGACAGGTGAGCTTTTCCAGGCGGTGGCGCAGAACCGGCGCGATCGAATTGTCGGCGGCGAGGCTTGCGAGCTCGTCATATTGCTGTGGCGGGATGCCAAGGCCGAAGAGCGAGCTCTTGCGGCTGGTGATCCAGCGCACGACAGGCTTTTCGAACAGAGGTGCGATCTTCTCGTCGAAGAGCTGGCGCTGTTCTTCCATCGTCTTCGCCTTGGCAACGCCGGTGAGATCGATGCCATGGACGCGGGCGAGAAGGTGGGCGGCGCCGATGAAGCGGCCGAGCAGGCCCGTCTTGTAGATGTTGCGATCGAAGACGGTGACGCGGCGGCGGCCGAACTTGCGGCCGTTCCAGTAGTTGCTCGTGGCTTCATCCAGATTGGCCGACAGGAAGCGATCGAAGGCCTGGCTGTTGGCGGACTGGTTCGGCCTTGCCAGGAAGCGAACGAGATCGGCGTGAGCGGGAAGGTGGCGGAAGGCGCCGAGCTTCAGCTTGTTCAGCGCGATATGGTGCGGATTGAGATCGACGACGTCGATCGAAGCAGGGCTTTGCGAGAGATAGGCGAGCATGTTGCAGCCGCCGGAGCCGATGGTGACGATGCGGTGATGCGGTTCGAGCTCCATCGCCTTCATGTCGAGATCGGGATCCTCCCAGATCTGCGGATAGACGAGGCCGGAAAAGAGCAGGCCGAAAAGACGTTCGGACAGACCCTCTTTCGAAAAGGCCTTGTGGCGGAGAAGAGCTGCCTTGAGTTTCCGGTTCTTGCGGAAGCCGGCATCCGGGGCAAATTCCGTCATAAGTGAGTCTCTCAACATTTAGCGTTCAGGGCGTTTAACGCGGCGGCGCTACAGTTTGATGACGTTGCCTGTGGGCGGCCGGACTGCGGGTGCCTCGCGCAATTGGGAACGGCCGGGACTTGACGGCGCTTTCTAAAGGGCAATTTTCCTGTTTCTCTATTGGCTGGGGAGGGGTGCTCATGGGACGCGTTCTGCGCATCTTGAAGGCGGCGGCTGCGGGTGTCGCCGTTATCGTCGTTGCGGGTGCTGGCTGGCTTTATGTCAGGCCGCCGGAGCTGCTCAGGATCGGCGACGGCTATGCGGCGAAGATCGTCTGCTCGAATGTCTTCCTGGCCGGGCGCGACGCGAATGCCGTGCTGGCCGTAGACGTCCAGGCGCCCGGCAATCCCCTGCTGAGGCTGATTCGCGTGCAGGTCGATGAGGCCGGCAAGCAGGTGACGGCGCGCATCCTCGGGCTGTTTGCCGCTAATTATGCGATCTACCGCGATGGTCTCGGCTGCACCGCCGTGCCGGATGGCGATTTCGCCGCCGCGCGAAAGGCGGTGCCCGAGCCTGCCGTCGCAAAGCCTGCAGAGAACGCAGCCGCGCTGCCGATCGAAAACGACACGGCGATCGCGGCACTACTTGCCGACCCTGATTTGACCGGCGAGCATATGCGCGCCGTGGTCGTCCTGCATGACGGCAAGATCGTCGCGGAGAAATACGGCAAGGGTTTCGGGCCGCAAACGCCATTGATCGGCTGGTCGATGACCAAGACGGTCAATGCGGCGCTCGTCGGCCGGTTGATGCTCGACGGCAAGATCGGCGCCGAGGATGCCGGGCTGTTTGCCCAATGGCGCGACGACAAGCGGTCGCAGATCACCCTTGGGCAGCTGCTTGGGATGGAGAGCGGTCTACGGTTCAACGAGGATTATGGCACGGTGGCCGACGTCACGCGCATGCTCTATCTCGACACCGACCAGACGGCGCTGCCGGCAAGCCTTGCTCTGGATGACGATCCGGGCACGCAGTTCAACTACTCCAGCGGAACCTCCGTGTTGATCTCCCGCATCTGGATGGATCGCCTTGGCGACGAGAAGCAGGCGATCGATTATCCGAGAACGGCGCTGTTCGATCCGATCGGCATGTCGAGCGCGGTGTTCGAAGTGGATGCGCGCGGCACCTTCGCCGGGAGCTCCTATCTCTACGCGACGGCGCGCGATTGGGTGCGGTTCGGGCAGTTCCTGTTGCAGGATGGGGTCTGGAACGGCGAGCGGCTGCTGCCCGAGAGCTTCATGAGCATGATGCGCACGCCGACGGCATCTTCCGGCGGCATGTATTCGCATGGTCAGTCCTGGCTTCGCCCGCCTGGCAGCGGCAGAAGCGGGGAGACCGGTATTCCGGACGACGCCTTCTGGCTGGAAGGACACGATGGCCAGAGCATGGTGATCGTGCCGTCGGCCAGTCTCGTCATGGTCAGGCTCGGGCTGACGCCGAGCTGGCTCAGATATCGGCCGGAAAATCTGCTGAAGGAGATACTGGCGAAGCTGCCGCCGCCGACCCGATCGGCCTCGGCCGATCTCGCGCAATAGAGACGCTAAAGCCTACAAGGCTTAGTAGTTGCCGTGGGCGATGTCGTCCATGCCCTTGCGCTTGGCGTCGTAGTAGTAGCCGCGGGCATAGAGCCTGACGGCATTGTCTTCGCTGTTGTCGGACACCAGCCATGCGCCGCGCAGATACTTGGCGGCATATTTGATGTTGGTTTCCGCGTCGAACAAGCCCTCGGGCTGGCCGTCGTAACCCATCGACTTTGCAGTGTTGTACTTGATCTGCATGAGGCCGAAGTAACCGCGCTTGTTGTAGGCCTTCGGGTTGTAGCGGCTTTCGCGGTGAACGACGCGGTGAAGCAGTGTCGCGGGAACCTTGTAGATCTGCGAATACTTTTCGATGATCTTGGTGATCGCGCTCTTTTCGACCGTCGGCGCGCCATCGTCGTCGCTGTCATTGTCGCTGAACATCGGCGGCGCGGTCGGCGGGTCCATCGGGCCCGATGTGTCGAAGCCGTAGTCCATCATCGAGTGCGGGGTGGTGTCGATCGCCGAAAGGGCGGCAATGGCATTGTTCTGCGGGCTGGCAGCGAAGGCGAGTTCGGTCGACGGAGCACCCGGTCGCGGTGTCGGCACCACGGACTGGATCGCGGTCATCTCAGGTGTCAGCGGGATCTGGCCGTAAGCGGCGGGCTGCAACTGCGCGGTCTGCTGCGCCGAATCGACTGCCGGCATGGCGGCGGTTGCCACGGATGCAGCGGTCTGGTCGCCGCCGATCTGTGTTTCCGGTGTGCCTTCGCCTGCGGGGATGGCCGCGAACATCGCGTCTTCGCCGGGCTTCGGTGTAGGGACGACGACCTGCTCGGCCATCAAATCCGCCTGGGATGTGTATTCGACGCTCGAGCAGCCAGCAGCAACGCAGCACAGCATCGTGGATACGATGAGATTGCGTTTAAAGCCGGAAAAACCGATCGCTGCCATACTCTCACTCTCGTGAAAACGCGCCACCCCGGCAGCGTTAAAAGTTACCAAAAACCTTAAGCCCTGAATTGCCAATTAACCTATTCGTTGCTTTGCGGCAACCCACGGAAAATTTCTTGAGCTTTTCGCGGTCGGTAAGCCTGAGATTTTCAGGCGGCGATGCGGCGATATCCGGCGGTCACGGCGCCGGCTGCAATGAGCAATGTGCCGCCCGTGCGATTGACCGCGCGCTGCACGGCGGCCTTGCGAATCAGGCCCCGCGCGGCATGCGCGGCAAGAGCGTAGGTGGAGGCATTGATGGTCGCGAGCACGAGGAAGGTCGCTTCCATGATCAGCATCTGGCCGAAGAACGGAAGCGCAGGGTTCAAGAACTGCGGCACGAAGGCCACGAAGAACACGATGCTCTTCGGGTTGAGCGCGGTCACCACATAGGCGTGGAGGAAGATCTTCAGCGATTTTTCCTCGGGCAGATTGTCATTGTCGGCCATCGGGCCGTCAATGATCGGCGCCCGCCAGAGCTTGATGCCGAGCCAGATCAGATAGGCGCCGCCGATGAACTTCAGGATGGTGAAGAGCGTCGCCGACGCCGCCAGCAACGCGCCGAGGCCGAACAGAGATGCCGTCATCGCGGTGAAGTCACCGAGCGCCACGCCGCTCACGGTCGCAAAGGCTGTCTTGCGGCCGTGGCCGAGCGCGTAAGATACGACGAGGAGAATCGTCGGCCCTGGGATAGCCAGCATGATTGCCGATGCTGCAGCAAATGCTAGCCAAGCTTCGAGCGACATGGAATCTCCTCCTCTTTCATTAGAGGACAAGCAAAGACATCATATCTCGCCTGCGTCAATCATGCGTCTTCGTATTTCTGGCCGATCTCGTCCATCAGTTCGCCGAACCACTTGACCGAGGTGTCGAAAGCCTTGCCGCCCTTGATGCGCGGGAATTCGATGGTGCGCAGCTTGCCGTTCTGGCCCTCGTCGTGGCCGGTGACGCCCGACACCTTGTTAAGGGCGCTCTCGACGGCGAGGTCGGTCATGCTCTGGATCAGGCGCAGATCGTCGCCATTGGCAGGGGCGGAGCGGGCGAAGTAACCGGATTTCTGCACCAGCGAACGCTCGGCGTTCAACAGGCTCGCGAACTGCTTCTGGAACCAGCCGCCGACATTGATCGTGTCGATCTTCACGTGGCCGAAGGCGTCGCGCTTGACGGTTTCGCCGGCCGCTTCACGCTCGGCGACGATGGCGTCCAGGCAGGCGCCTTCCGAGACGAAGACCGTCGCATGGCCGGTGCGGTCCATGATCTCCTTCAGGCGCGCCGATTCTTCTTCGAGGTCGAAGAGCGTTTCGGGCAGATAAACCGCGTCGATGCTCTTCATGCCGGCATTGGTCATCATGCCGTCGACATATTCATTGTTGCGGGTGCGCTTCAGATAGGCGCGGGCGGTTGCCGCCGTCAGCCAGCCGCAGTGGCGGCCCATGACTTCATGGATGATGAGAGTGCGCGGAGCGGCGGTCTGCTCGTTGCTGACATTGTCGAAGAAGTGCGCGCCGACTTCGGCCGCCGTCCAGGCGCCGAGCGACTGGCGGATCGGAACGACGTCGTTGTCGACGGTCTTCGGCAGGCCGACGACCGTCAGGTCGTAGCCGTTGGCGGCGAGATAGGCGGCGAGGTCGGCAGCAGTCGTGTTGGTGTCGTCGCCGCCGATCGTGTGGAGAATGCTGACGCCGTCATTGGCGAGGCGCTCGGCCGCGACCCGAAGCGGGTTTTCGCCTTCCTTGACGAGGCCGCGCTTGACGCAGTCGGCGGCGTTGGTGAGCTTGACGCGGCTGTTGCCGATCGGCGAGCCGCCGTAGCGGTGCAGCAGATAAGCCTTCTCGCGCATCTCGGGCGTGATCTTGATGCTGTCGCCCTGAAGCACGCCCTGGTAGCCGGAGCGGTAGGCGATCAGTTCATGATCGGGAGCAATGTCGGTGTAGCGTTCGATCAACCCGCCGACGGCCGAAGAGAGGCAAGGCGCAAGGCCTCCTGCCGTGAGCATTGCGACTTTTTTCTTGGCCATGGGTGTCTCCGCTATCCGTGTCTAAACTTGGTTCGGTCGTGCATGGATGCGGCAGAGAGCGGATGGTGTAAAGTGTTGTTTCTGTGAAAAATGCGTGTTGCAGCGCGGTCTGACGGCCAAGTCGCCCTTGGGCGCTGATCTAATCGGTTCAAGCAGCAACCGCGGTTTGCATGGGATTGTGGAAATCGTCGGCGCGTCTGTCCGAAGGCGTCCCGATGCGGCGCGACAAAGCGTCACGAGGCCGTCGGGTTTGGGGTCACCAAAGGGTGCCGATGTCTCGGTTACACGCGACCATTACCGAATTGTGAAAGGTGTTTTCAACCCTGCGGCCAATCCCCGTCTTGCAAAGGCAACCTTTATTTGTTCAAGGTGTTTCTCCTTTTATTAGACGAGAGACCTGATGTCCTTCTGGGAAAAACTGCTGAACGCCATAGGCAACGCTGCGGGAAATGCGCTTTCCGCCGTGGTCGAGGCTGTTCGCACGGTTTTTGAAGGCGATCCCGAGACGCGGCGCAAGGTGGCGTTTTCGGTCGCGATCATCGCGCTTTCGGCGAAGATGGCAAAGGCCGACGGGATCGTCAGCGAGAAGGAGGTTCAGGCCTTCCGCGAGATTTTCGAATTCCCCGACGATCAGGCCGCCAACGTCGCGCGTCTCTATAATCTCGCGCGCCAGGATGTGGCCGGCTACGAGGCCTATGCGGAGCGGCTTTCGACGCTCTGCGTGACCTGTGCCGCCAACTGCCCTGTTCTGGAAGAAGTGCTCGACGGCTTGTTCCATATCGCCAAGGCCGATGGTCTCATCCACGAGAAGGAATTTGCGTTCCTGGCGCATGTGGCCGAGATCTTCCACATGAGCGAGCAGCGCTTCGAGCAGATTGCCGCGCGGCACGTGTCGATCGGCGGCGATCCCTACAAGGTGCTCGGCGTTTCGCCGTCGGACGATTTCCCGACGATCCGCCGCCGTTACCACGGTCTCGTCAGCGAGCATCATCCGGACCGGTTGATCTCGCGCGGCGTGCCGGCCGAGTTTCATGCGATTGCCAATGAACGCATGGCGGCGCTCAATGCCGCCTACGAGGCGATCGAGAAGGAACGCCGCGCCGCATGAGCGCCTTCGAGGCAGACTACGCCAAAGCGAGCGTAAAGCCGTCGCCGAACCATGGCGAGCGCGTCGACGGGCGAAAGCCCGACATGATCATTCTCCATTATACCGGCATGCCGACGGCGGACGGAGCGCTTGACTGGCTCTGTCGCGAAGAGAGCCAGGTCTCGTGCCACTACTTCGTGCACGAGAATGGCGACGTCGTGCAGCTCGTTCCGGAGGCGCGGCGCGCGTGGCACGCCGGCAAGAGCATCTGGCAGGGCGAGACCGATATAAACTCGTCTTCGATCGGCATCGAGATCGCCAATGCAGGCCATCCGGGCGGCTGCCCCGAGTATCCGCAGGCGCAGATCGATGCGGTGATCGAATTGTGTCGCGACTGCGGCGAACGTTGGTCCATCGTGCCTGAAAGGGTGCTCGGACACTCCGATGTCGCCCCTCGGCGCAAGCTTGATCCGGGCGAAAACTTCCCCTGGGGATTGTTGCACTCCAGGGGCGTCGGCCACTGGGTGGCGCCGGCCGCGATCACCGGCGGACGCTTCTTCCAGCGCGGTGACCAGGGGCAGCCGGTCGAAGCCCTGCAGTCGATGCTGTCGCTCTATGGTTACGGCACTGAGATCACAGGCGAATTTTCCGACAAGATGGCCGGCGAGATCGAAGCCTTCCAGCGCCATTTCAGGCCCGAGAGGGTCGACGGGATCGCCGATTTCTCGACGATCGACACGCTGCATCGCCTGCTATCGGCCCTGCCACGCTACGGCGTCTGAGACCGGGCCGATTTGCCGGCATATACCCCTAGATTTTACGGGTTTGCCGCGCTGCCACATGTTTTCCCTATTATCTCCTCAATGCGATGGTCTAACCGCAGTCGCTAAACGGCGCCGGTTGTTTTGTTGTGTGTTGTCGACCGTCGTCAATTGAAACAGAAAAGAAATATCGCTGATACTTTGAGTATTGATGCGAATTTATGCTGCGTTCGGATTTCATTTATACGCAGCTTTTCTTTTGCTTGGAGTATCTGGACTACATGAGAAAGATTTTTTCTGCTGTGGTGTGCGCCAGCACACTGCTGATGGGATTCAATTGCGCAAACGCAGGCGAATGGGGCAATAGAGCGCAAGCGACAGAGACGACGCAGACACTCAAGACGCAAAAGACAGACAAGGCCAAAACGGCCGAAGTGGCCTCGAAGAAGGCTCCGAAAGTTCACAAGACCCAGAGGGTGCAGAAGGTCGCCAAGACCGATAAGGCTCAGAAGACCGTGGCACTGAATACCGTAGACCGTACGTCCGGTTTCGCGATGCCCGACATGCCCGGCAGCAAGTATGCGGCGATCATCGTCAAGTACGCCAAAGAGTATAACGTCCCGGTCGAACTCGCGCATGCCGTTGTTCGTGTCGAAAGCAACTACAATCCGAATGCTCGCGGCAGCGCCGGCGAAATCGGCCTCATGCAGATCAAGCCGGCGACGGCTCGCATGATGGGCTATTCGGGTTCCAGCAAGGGTCTCTTCGATCCGGATACCAACATCAAGTACGGCATGAAGTATCTGGCGGCTGCCCACACGCTTGGTGGCGGCGAGACCTGCGATACCATCCTCAAGTACAATGCCGGCCACGCGGCGACCCGCATGAACCCGGTTTCCAAGGCCTATTGCGGCAAGGTGCTGGCGATGATCAACTGATCGCCAGCGTGGGATAGCCACGGGCAAAACCGCTTGTGGCTGAATCACCTGAGGGCATGACTTAACAATATGATTCAACTTGCAGATCGTGCTATCTCACCTTGAAACGAGGTGAGACATGGCATGTGATTTCAAGGCGATCATAATCGGGCGCGGAATGATGGGCGCGGCTGCGGCCCGGCATCTGAGCGCGATGATCGAAGGGGTGGCGCTGATCGGCCCGAGCGAGCCTGTCGAGCGCAAGAACCACCACGGCGTGTTCGCGAGCCACTATGACGAGGCGCGCATTACCCGTACCTTCGACGACAATATCGTCTGGGCGACGCTCGCCGCCCGTTCGCTCGACCGTTACGCCGAGATCGAGGCGAAGAGCGGCATCTCCTTCTTCACCGAAGCCGGATGCCTGTTCGCCGGGCCGGTGCCGCAACCGGGGCAGGGCTATCTCGGACGCGCGATCGAGGTCTCCGACGGGCTCGGCGTCGAGTATGAGGTGCTGGATCCCGCTGCCCTGCGCCAGCGCTTTCCTGAGTTCACGCTGAGGGAGAGCTTCAGCGGCTATTACGAGAAGCGCCGGGCCGGCCATGTCAATCCACGCGCCCTGGTGCGCGCGCAGACGGCGCTTGCGGAAGCGGGCGGCGTCACCATCATCGATGCGACGGTAACCAGCGTTCAGGATGCCGGCTCGCATGTCGAGGTGAGCGTCGGCGACCGGACCTATACGGCAGAGCGGGTGCTTGTCGCGGCCGGCGGTTTCAGCAATTTCAATCAGCTTCTTCCCGCGCCCGTGGATACCCGCGTCGCGGCGCGCACGGTGGTGTTCTACGAGCTCGGCGAACGCGAAAAGGCGATCTTCGGCGGCATGCCGTCGAGCATCGTCTTCGGTGATCGCGACGAGGACCATGTCTATATTCTCCCGCCGGTGCGCTATCCCGATGGCAAGACCTATCTGAAACTCGGCGGCGATACGGAGACGCGCAGCTTCGATACGCTTCAGGATGCCGGGGCCTGGTTCCGGTCGGATGGCGACCCCGCCGAGCGCGATCTGCTGGTCGCCACCGCTCTGGAGCTGATGCCTGATCTCGCGGGTTGCCCGGTGACATCGGCGCCCTGCGTCGCGACCTTCACGCCGACCGCCTATCCCTATGCCGGTTTCACCTCCTCGCCACGCATCGCGGTGCTGACGGGCGGCAATTTCGTTGCCGCGAAGTCGTCGGACGAGCTGGGGCGGCTGGGTGCGGTGCTGCTTGCGGAAGGCGCGCTCGGCGAGGCCGATTTCGGCCGGCAGCTGACACCTTCTTTTCGATAGATCGGGACGGTCATGAGCGTGGATTTCAAGTATATCATCGTCGGCCGTGGCATGATGGGCGCTGCCGCCGCCAGGCATCTGGCGAAATCGACCGATGGCGTTGCTGCCATCGGCCCGGACGAGCCTGAGGATCGCAAGCGGCATGACGGCGTTTTCGCCAGCCATTACGACGAGGGGCGCATTACCCGCACCATCGATCCCGACCGCGACTGGGCCTTGCTCGCCAATCGCTCGATCGGCCGCTACGCCGAGATCGAGCGGGAGAGCGGCGTTTCCTTCTACACGCCTGCAGGCTGCCTTGTGGTCGGCCCGGCGCGCGGCGGCCCGGATGGCTATGTCGAGCGGACATCGGCGGCGGCCAGGTCGCTCGGCGTCGAGACGGCGCTGCTCGACGATGCCGGCCTGAAGGAGCGGTTTCCGTTTTTCGCCTTTGCCGCCGGCACCGAGGGTGTCCACGAGGCGACCGGGGCGGGTTACATCAGCCCGCGCAATCTTGTCAGGGCGCAGTCGATTGCCGCCGAGAAGGCTGGTGCTTCCGTCATCCGGGAGGTCGCGGTGTCGATCCGCGACGAGGGCGGTCTGGTTGCCGTCGAGACGGCTGGTGGGAAGACATACCGGGCCGAGAAGGTGCTGCTCGCTGCCGGCGGTTTTTCCATTGCGGAGAATCTCTTGCCGCAGCCTGTTGATCTGAAGGTTTATGCGCGCACCATCGCCTTCTACGAGATCGATGAGGCCGCCGCCGCACGGTTCTCCGGCATGCCGTCTCTGATCTCGCATGGCGCCGATGGTCTCGACGATTTCTATATGCTGCCACCGATCCGCTACCCTGACGGCAAGGTCTACATGAAGATCGGCGGCGATCCCGATGATGTCAGGCTGGAGCGTGAGCCGGAGCTGCGGGACTGGTTCAAGACCGATGGGCGCGAGAGCGTGCAGTCGCATCTGACGCGGTTGATCGAGCGTGTCGTGCCGGAGCTTCGGCCTGTCTCCACCTCAAGCGGCTCCTGCGTCGTCTCGTTTACGCCGAGCGGGCATCCGATGATCGGCTATACCGGGTCGCCCCGTGTCGGCGTTCTGACGGGTGGTTGCGGCACGGCTGCCAAGAGCTCCGACGAGATCGGCCGGCTCGGCGCGTTGCTGTTGCTCGAAGGTCGAATCAACGGACAGGGCTACGCGACGGATTTCAAACCGTATTTCCGCGAAGCCTGACGCGATATTTTGTTGGCATTCGCTCCCAGTCTCGGTTAAGGGAGCCGGGCCAGTTGGCCGGGCAGCCGCGCTTTACCAATGTCGAAAGACGGTAGGGTGAGGAAAGTCCGGGCTCCACGGAAACACGGTGCCGGATAACGTCCGGCGAGGGCGACCTCAGGGAAAGTGCCACAGAAAGCAAACCGCCTGCCTCGGCAGGTAAGGGTGAAAGGGTGGGGTAAGAGCCCACCGCGTCTCCGGCAACGGCGATGGCAAGGTAAACCCCACCGGGAGCAAGACCGAATAGGGATGACGCGGGCGGCGCAAGCCGTCCGGCTGGTTTCCAGGCCAGTCATCCGGGTGGGTTGCGAGAGGCAACGTGCAAACGTTGTCCCAGAGGAATGGCTGCCACGTTCCGGTTTCGGCCGGAGCCATACAGAACCCGGCTTACAGGCCAACTGGCGATTGTCTTTTCATCGACGTCCATACGATTTCACTGGCCCTTTAGGGCTCAGTGAGACGTTGGTGGCTGGCGAAGACACTCCTCGCAAACGGTGCTGCTCAGCGAAAGTGCCGACCATCGCTTGAGTAGTTTTCCACAGTTTACACACTGAATTTCAGAAGTCATGCCGACTTTCTTCAGTGGAGGCTGAGTATTCGGCGTTTTCATTCCAGCCAACATTCCCTTGAAGCTAAAACTCGCCATGGATTTTCTCCGTGCTTTCTTAGTTTGTTCTGCAAATGGATATGTTTTTGTCTTTGTGTATGCATGATATCTAAAATACATTATTTTCCGTTAACGACATAGTAGGCATAAGACGCCGGATGAACACATGCGGGTGAACGGGGAGGTGGCTCAAGGTGCCTATCTCCAAATGCGCATTTAAAGTTGAGTTTTGTGATTTTCACCTGCGCGGCGTGTTCGAATTCATTTTCCGCAACCGGCGATGTTTTTCGCCACACGCTGCGGTGTCGCTCTAGGGCGCTTTGGAGCCTGAGAATTCGGGCGTTCATAACCCTTTGTTAAACTTAACAGCTTATAAATTTTCGATACTGCGCTCATCGTGAGACGGGCGTTTCCCATTGACGCCCATATGGTCCCATGTTATCCCATTCCTGCACTGCGCAAGGGCAATCAAGTGCCCACCAATCGCAAAGTAAAGGCGTACTCCTCACCGGAGACGCTGGATGGAATGTCGTCCATCCGGCTGGCGAAGCTGTGTCTGAGAAATGGGGTTCGGGGCGCCTAATCGCTGTCCGGGCTCTTTCGGGAACGGATGTTTCGTGTCATGGGCCGCTTCCTTTCACATGCGACCAACAGGATCGATTCCAAGGGCAGGGTCTCCGTGCCCGCGGCGTTTCGATCGGTGATGGCGCAGAGCAACATCCAGGATTTGTACTGCTTCCAGGATTTTGTGTTTCCGGCGATCAGCGTCGGCGGTTCGGACCTTCTCGAAAGGTTCGAGCGGCAGATCGCTGCGGAAGATCCGTTTTCGCCGGAAGCGAACGAGATGTCGCTTCTCATTCACGGGGGCGGGGTCTTTATGAAGCTCGACGCCGAGGGGCGGTTGATGGTCACGGATTTCATTCGCGACTTCACCGGTATCTCGGACGAAGTGACCTTCGTTGGTCGGGCGGATCATTTTCAGCTGTGGCAGCCGAAGGAATTTCAGGCTGTGCAGCAACGAGCACGAGAGGAGCGCAGGCTGGCGGGCAAGCGTTCCTCGTAACACGAGGGAACGGAATGGCGGCGAATCCTGGCGAAGGTTCAACTGATGCCGGTGGCGGACCGGTTCGCCACATTCCGGTTCTTCTCAACGAGGTGCTGACGGCGCTCGAGCCTGCTGCCGGCAAGGTCATTCTCGACGGCACGTTTGGCGCAGGCGGCTATACGTCGGCCATCCTGTCTGGTGGTGCCGAGGTGATCGCGCTCGATCGCGATCCGACGGCGATCGCGGGCGGGCAAGCGCTGGTCGATGCACATGGCGGTCGCCTGAAGCTCATTCACTCGCAATTCTCGCGGCTGGCCGATCAGGCGCCCGCCGGCGGTCTTGATGGCGTCGTGCTCGATATCGGCGTGTCGTCGATGCAGATCGACGAGGCCGATCGCGGTTTCTCGTTCCAGAAGAACGGGCCGCTTGATATGCGCATGTCGGCATCCGGCGTTTCCGCAGCCGACGTCGTCAATCGCGCCAAGGTGGCCGAGCTCATCCGCATCTTCCATTTCCTCGGCGAAGAGAGCCAGTCGCCGCGCATCGCGCATGCGATCGAAAAGCGCCGCGCCGAGAAGCCGTTCGAGACGACGCGCGATCTGGCGGGTCTGATCGAGATCGTCACGCCGCGCAAGATGAAGGACAAGATCCATCCGGCGACGCGGGTGTTCCAGGCGCTGCGCATCTTCGTCAACGACGAACTCGGCGAGCTGGCGCAGGCGCTGTTCGCGGCCGAGCAGGCGCTGAAGCCGGGCGGCCGTCTCGTGGTCGTCACCTTCCATTCTCTGGAAGACCGCATCGTCAAGACCTTCTTCTCCGATCGCGCCGGCAAGGCATCCGGCTCGCGCCACATGCCGATCGCTCACGAGCGTGCCGCCACCTTCGACCGGATCGGCAAGCCGATGGTGTCGGCAAGTGACGCGGAAGCCGAGCTCAATCCGCGCGCCCGTTCCGCAAAGCTGCGTGCGGGTCTCAGAACCACGGCACCGGCGGAAGCCGCCGACATGTCGATCTTCGGACTGCCCAACCTCGCAAGCCTCGGAAAGCTCGGAGCCTGATATGCTGAGAACCTTCGACCTCGTTCTTGTTGGCGTCATGACGGCCGCGGCCGCCGTGACCTATACGATCAAGCATCGGGCCGAACTCAAGCTCGAGGAGGTTCACCGCCTCGAAGCGGAGATCAAGCTCGAGAAGGACACGATCGATCTGTTGAAGGCCGACTGGGCGCTGCAATCGCAGCCGAACCGGCTGGAGCGGCTGGTCAACAACTACAATAGCGAGCTGCAGCTGCAGCCGACCGTCTCGACCTCGCTGGTGCATGCCAAGGAGCTGCCGATGCTGAAGGCGCAGGTGCCGGTGCCGGAGATTGCCGACGCCAAGACCGGCAAACCGAAGCCGAAGGTCGTGGCGAAGCCTGTCGAGGAAGAAGACGAAATGACAACCGGATCTGTGGAGTAGAGATGTCCTTTCTTTCACGCATCATGGTTGCCAAGAGCCAGGCCCACTTTTCTTCCGGCGTCTACAGCCGGTTTGGCGGTCCATCCGGCAGCGTGTCGATCCAGGGCTCGCGCAAGAAGCGCAGCGGTCAGGCCAAGAGCCGCGTCGGCCTTCTGGCTTTCGCGTTCGTCTGCGTCTACTGCGTCATTGGCGGTCGTCTCGTCGAATACGCCGTGCGTGATCCCGACGTCGTCTCCAGCATCCTGCCGCCCGACCGCCTGCTGGCGTCGCGCCCCGATATTCTCGACCGCAACGGCGAAGTGCTGGCGACCGACATCCGCACCGTCTCGCTGTTTGCCGAGCCGAACAAGATCGTTGACGCCGATGAGGCCGTCGAGAAGCTGACAACCGTGCTGCCCGACCTCGACATGAAGGGCACCTACAAGAAGCTCGCCAACCGCAATTCGCACTTCGCCTGGCTGCGCCGCCAGCTGTCGCCGAAGCAGCAGAGCCAGATTCTGGCGCTCGGCATTCCCGGCATCGGCTTCCGTCCGGAGAAGCGCCGCTTCTATCCCGGTGGCGCGACCGCCGCGCATATCCTTGGCTACGTCAACATCGACAATCGCGGCGTTGCCGGCATGGAGAAATATATCGACGACCAGGGGCTGGCCGATCTCGCCATGGTCGGCATGACCAGCGATCAGCCGCTGGAGCCGGTCAAGCTGTCGATCGATATCCGCGTCCAGAACATCGTGCGCGATATCGTCGTCAACGCGGTGAAGAATTACGAAGCCAAGGGTGCTGGCGCCGTCGTCCTCGACATCCACACCGGCGAAGTGCTCGCCATGGCATCGGCGCCGGATTTCGATCCGAACAATCCGCTCGAAGGTGCCAAGGAAGGCTGGCTGAACCGCATGTCGAACGGCACGTTCGAGATGGGCTCGACCTTCAAGACCTTCTCGCTCGCCATGGCGCTCGACACCGGCAAGGTCAACCTCAATTCCAGCTTCGACGCGACGCAGCCCCTGCACATCGGCGGCTTCACGATCCACGACTTCCACGGCCAGCGCCGCTGGCTGACGCTGCCTGAAGTCTTCCAGTATTCCTCGAACGTCGGCACGGCCCGCATCATCGACATCGTCGGCATCGATGCGCAGAAGGACTATCTGACGAAGCTTGGCCTCCTCACCAAGATGAAGACCGAGCTGCCCGAGGTGAAGATGCCGAGCCAGCCGAAGGTTTGGAAGAAGATCAACTCGGTGACCATCTCCTTCGGTCACGGTGTTTCGACGACGCCGCTGCAGACGGCTGTGGCCGGTGCGGCACTTGTCAATGGCGGCAAGCTGATCGAGCCGACCTTCCTGCCGCGCAATCGCGATCAGGCCGATGAAGTGGCTGAAGTGGTGGTCAAGAAGAGCACCAGCGACGACGTGCGCTATCTCTTCAAGGTCAACGGTGTGAAGGGCTCCGGCCGCAACGCCGATGTTCCCGGCTTCAACGTCGGCGGCAAGACCGGTACGGCCGACAAGGTCGTCAACGGCCGCTACGCCACCAACCTCAATTTCAATGCCTTCCTGGCGGCATTTCCGATCGAGAACCCACAGTACGTGGTGCTGACCTTCTGCGACGAGCCGCACAATGGCGAAAAGGGCCAGAACATCGCGGCCTATACCGCCGCACCGATGGTCAAGAACATCATCTCCCGTGCGGCGCCAATCCTCGGTGTGGAACCGAAGTTCGGTGACGACGGATCGGCCATGTTGGTGTCTTATTGAGTCTGGATGAATGTCGCAGCCGATTCGCCATGGGGGCTCGACGGCTCGAGAGAAAAGTGTGCGTTCGATGAAACTGAGGGACATCGCCGGAAATGCGTTTCCGGAATTGAAGGAAGAACTGAACGGCCCGGTGGGCGCGCTGGAGATTTCCGGCCTTTCCGCCGACAGCCGAAAGATCGCGCCCGGCATGGCCTTCGTCGCCGTTGCCGGCACCAAGGCTGACGGCGCAGGCTTTATCGCCGATGCCGCCGCGCGCGGTGCTACGGTCGCGATCGCCTCGCATCCGACGCAAGCCTCCATTCCCGTTCTCGTCGTCAGCGAACCGCGCCGCTTCCTGTCGCTCGCAGCCGCGAATTTCTACGGCAAGCAGCCGGAGACCATGGTCGCGGTAACCGGAACCGCCGGCAAGACGTCGGTCGCCTCCTTCACCCGCCAGATCTGGGCCTTTGCCGGCCACCCGGCCGCGATGATCGGCACAACAGGCGTCGTCTCGCCGGCCCGCAACGATTACGGCTCGCTCACCACACCCGATCCGGTGTCGCTGCATGCGCTGTTGGCCGAACTGACCGATGAAGGCGTGACGCATGCCTCGATGGAAGCGTCGAGCCACGGCCTCGACCAGTCGCGCCTCGATGGCGTGAAGCTTGCCGCCGCTGCCTTCACCAATCTCGGCCGCGATCACATGGATTATCATCCGACGATCGAGGACTACATGGCCGCCAAGATGCGGCTCTTCGATACGCTGCTGCCCAAGGGCAACCCCGCCGTGATCTTTGCCGACGACGCATGGTCGGAACAGGCGATCAAGGCGGCGATCGATTCAGGACATGTCGTGCGCACGGTCGGCCGGAAGGGCGAGTATCTGACGCTGAAGCGCGTCGAGCATTTCCGCCACAAGCAGGTCGCCGAAATCCACGCCGAGGGACAGATCTTCGAGGTCGACATTCCGCTTGCCGGCGATTTCCAGGTGGCCAACGCGCTCGTTGCCGCAGGCCTTGCCATGTCCACCGGCGTTCCGGCCAAGGTCGCAATGGCCGCGCTTGAGAAATTGCAGGGCGCTTCTGGCCGTCTCGAGCTCGTCGGCCACACCAAGGACGGTGCGCTCGCTTATGTCGATTACGCCCATAAGCCGGATGCGCTTTCGAATGTGCTGGAATCCGTGCGTCCGTTCACGACCGGCCGCGTCATCGTCGTCTTTGGCTGCGGTGGAGACCGCGACCGCGGCAAGCGGCCGATCATGGGCGAGATCGCCTGCAGGCTCGCCGATGTCGTTGTCGTCACCGACGATAATCCGCGCTCGGAAGAGCCCGCATCGATCCGCGCCGAGATCATGGCAGCAGCCCCTTGCGCCACCGAGATCCCCGATCGTGCCCAGGCGATCCGCGATGCGGTCGCCATGCTCGCCTCCGGCGATACGCTTATCGTTGCCGGCAAGGGGCATGAAGAGGGGCAGACGATCGGTGGCGTCACGCTGCCGTTTTCGGATCACGCCGAGTTGCGCAAGGCTTTGGAGGAGCTGAAATCGTGAATTGGCTTTGGACAACGCAGGACATGATCACGGCCATGGCCGGGCGCCCGTTCGGCACCTTGCCGGAGGGGATTACCGGGATCGCGATCGACAGCCGCTCGATCCAGCCGGGTGAGGCCTTCTTCGCGATCAAGGGCGACCGGGTCGACGGTCATGACTATGCGTCGATGGCGATGGCCAATGGTGCTGCGCTGCTCGTCGTCAGCGAGGCGCGGCTGCCGGCGCTCGGCCGTTTGACCGTGCCGATGATCGTCGTCGAGGACGTGCTGGTGGCGCTCGGCAAGCTCGGGCTTGCGGCGCGGGCTCGGTCTCGTGCACAGATCATCGCCGTCACCGGCTCCGTCGGCAAGACGACCACCAAGGAGATGCTGCGCCGGGTTCTGGCGCCATCGGGCAAGGTGCATGCGTCGGTCGCATCCTTCAACAATCACTGGGGCGTGCCGCTGACCCTCGCGCGCATGCCGCTCGACACCTATTTCGGTGTCTTCGAAGTCGGCATGAACCACCCGGACGAAATCCGTCCGCTGGTGAAGATGATCGAGCCCCATGTCGCCGTCATCACCACGATCGCGCCGGCGCATCTCGGCAATTTCAAGAGCATCAAGGAAATCGCGACCGCGAAGGCCGAGATCTTCGAGGGTGTCGTGCCCGGCGGCCATGCCGTGCTCAACCGCGACAACGACCAGTTCAATTTCCTCGACCGCACGGCGCAGGCTTGCGGCATCCAGCATATCCACTCCTTCGGGCAGCACGCCAAGGCCGATTTCCGCATGGCGGAGTTCAACGGCGGGGACCAGAGCTCGACCTTGTGGATTACCATCGACGGCGAGACGCATGAGGTCGCCATCGGCGCGCCCGGCAGGCACATCGCCGAGAACGCGCTGGCAGCCCTCGGCGTCGCCAGGATCGTCGGCGCCGACATGCACGCGGCCATCGCCGCACTTGCGACGCTGCAGGCCGAAAAGGGCAGGGGGCGTCGCCACAAGCTCTCGATCGGCCATGGCAGCTTCACCGTCATCGACGAAAGCTACAACGCCAATCCGACCTCGATGCGCGCGGCAATCGCGCTGCTCGCGAGCTCCATGCCGACGGGATCGGGACGGCGGATCGCCGTGCTCGGCGACATGCTCGAAATGGGCGACTATTCGCAGAAGGTCCACACGGACCTCGCCGGGCCGCTGCTTGCCGCCGGCATCGAACATGTCTGGCTCGCCGGCCACGAGATGCTGGCGCTGAAGGAATCACTTCCCGAGAGCGTTTCGGTCGTGCATCGCGCACAGACCGACGAACTCATCGACCACGTATTGAACTCTGTCGCGGTAGGCGACGTGCTGATGGTAAAATCGTCATTGGGCATCGGTTTCGGCAAGATTATTGCCGCGCTCCTTGACAAGTTCCCGCCATTTGCCGACACGCAACGCGAATTTTGAGCGGGTAAACAAGGGGCCCTGAATGCTGATTTGGCTAGTCGAACTGTCGGAACACCTGAAATTTCTGAACCTGTTCAGATACATTACGTTCCGCACGGGCGCCTCTCTCTTCACCTCCGCGCTGATCGTTTTCCTGTTCGGGCCGATGATCATCAATTCGCTGCGCATCCGCCAGGGCAAGGGTCAGCCGATCCGTGCCGACGGACCGCAGACCCACTTCAAGAAGGCCGGTACGCCGACCATGGGCGGCCTGATGATCCTGGCCGGCATCGTCGGTTCGTCGCTTCTGTGGGCTGATCTGTCGAATGTCTATGTCGTGGCGACGCTGCTCGTCACGCTCGGCTTCGGCGCGATCGGCTTCTATGACGACTATCTCAAGGTCAGCAAGCAGAGCCACAAGGGCTTCTCCGGCAAGGCGCGCCTCGGTATCGAGTTCGTCATCGCCGGCATTGCCGTCTATTTCATGATGCGGGCATCGCTGGCTTCCGGCCCTGCCGGCTCGACCTTCGGTTCGTCGATCGCGTTCCCGTTCTTCAAGGACTTCCTGATCAACCTCGGCATCATGTTCGTGGTCTTCGGCGGCTTCGTCATCGTCGGCGCCGGCAATGCGGTGAACCTGACGGACGGTCTCGATGGTCTCGCGATCGTGCCGGTCATGATCGCGGCGGCCTCCTTCGGTGTCATCGCTTATCTTGCCGGTAATGCCGTCTTCGCGAACTACCTGCAGATCAACTTCGTGCCCGGCACGGGCGAACTCTCCGTCGTTCTCGGTGCCGTCATCGGCGCCGGCCTCGGCTTCCTGTGGTTCAATGCGCCGCCCGCCGCCATCTTCATGGGCGACACCGGTTCGCTGGCGCTCGGCGGCACGATCGGCACGGTTGCCGTCGCCACCAAGCACGAGATCGTCATGGCGATCATCGGCGGCCTGTTCGTCATGGAAACGCTGTCCGTCATCATCCAGGTCGGCTTCTTCAAGATGACCGGACGCCGCGTCTTCCTGATGGCGCCGATCCACCACCATTTCGAGAAGAAGGGCTGGACCGAAAGCCAGGTCGTCATCCGCTTCTGGATCATCGCCGTCGGCCTTGCCATGCTCGGCCTCTCGACGCTGAAGCTGCGGTAAGACGATCATGATCCCGGTCACCACGCTTTCTGGAAAAAAGGTCGCGCTCTTCGGGCTCGGCGGTTCCGGCTTCGCCACGGCGCGCGCCCTGATCCTTGGGGGCGCGGAGGTGACGGCGTGGGACGACAATCCCGATAGCGTGACCAAGGCCGCGGCCGAGGGGATCCACACCGCCGATCTCAGAACGATCGACTGGAACGCGCAGTCGCTGTTCGTGCTGTCGCCGGGCGTGCCGCTGACGCATCCGAAGCCGCATTGGACGGTCGATCTGGCGCGCGCTGCCGGCGTCGATATCGTCGGCGATGTCGAGCTCTTCGTGCGCGAGCGCCGGGCGCATGCGCCTGACGCGCCGTTCATCGCCATCACCGGCACCAACGGCAAATCGACCACCACGGCGCTGATCGCCCATATCCTGAAGTCGAGCGGCCGCGACACACAGCTCGGCGGCAATATCGGCACGGCGGTGCTGACGCTGGAGCCGCCAAAGGCTGGGCGCTTCTACGTCGTCGAGTGCTCGTCCTACCAGATCGATCTCGCGCCGACGCTCAATCCGTCGGCCGGTATTCTGCTCAACCTCACGCCCGACCATCTCGACCGCCACGGCACGATGCAGCACTATGCCGACGTCAAGGAACGACTGGTCGCCGGCAGCGACGTCGCCATCGTCGGCGTCGACGACAGCCATTGCGAAATGATCGCCGACCGCATCGAGCGGGCAGGCGGCAAGGTCACGCGCATCTCGCGCCGCCATGTGCTCGCCGACGGCATCTATGCCGAGGGTACGAAGCTCATCCAGGCGCAAGCGGGCGCCGCACTTCCGATCGCCGATCTCGACGGTATCCCGACGCTGCGCGGCAGCCACAACGCGCAGAACGCGGCGGCAGCCGTCGCCGCCTGCCTTGCGGCCGGCGTCTCAGTCGAGGATATCCGCGCGGGCCTCGCATCCTTCCCGGGCCTGAAGCACCGCATGCAGCCGGTCGGCCGGCGCGGCAATGTGGTGTTCGTCAACGATTCCAAGGCAACCAATGCCGATGCGGCCGCACCGGCTCTATCGAGCTACGACCGCATCTACTGGATTGCCGGCGGCCTACCCAAGGCGGGCGGGATCACCACGCTTGTGCCGTTCTTTCCGCGCATCGCCAAGGCCTATCTGATCGGCGAGGCGGCCGCGGAATTCGCCGCCACGCTCGGCGAGGCGGTACCCTACGAGATCTCGGGAACGCTGGACCAGGCGGTCGCGCATGCGGCCGAGGATGCGGGCCAGGACGAGAGCGGGCCATTGGCGGTCATGTTAGCACCGGCTTGCGCAAGCTTCGACCAATATAAGAACTTCGAAGTCAGGGGCGATGCATTCGTAAGCCATGTGGCAGCGCTCGACGGAATCACCATGCTGATCGGTTCGGCAACAGGAGAGAAGTGACATGGTAAGTCGTGCGGAACGCGGGGCATTGGCCGATTGGTTCTGGACCATCGACCGGTTCTTCCTGGCGATGTTCATCTTCCTGATGGGCATCGGCTTCATGCTGTCGTTTGCCGCATCGCCGGCGGTGGCCGAGCGCATCGGGCTTGAACCCTTCCACTTCGTCAAGCGCCATGCGGCCTTCATGATCCCGTCGCTGGCGGTCATGATCGGCCTGTCGTTCCTGACGCCGCGGCAGGTGCGACGCACCGCGATCCTTCTCCTGATCGTCGCGATCGCCATGATGCTGCTCGCGCTGTTCTTCGGCGTCGAGGTCAAGGGCTCTCGCCGCTGGGTGACGCTGGCCGGTATCTCGATCCAGCCGTCTGAATTCATGAAGCCGGCCTTCGTGGTCGTCTGCGCCTGGCTGTTTGCGGAGCATGCGCGCCAGCCGGAAATCCCTGGCAATCTCTTCGCCATCATCCTCTTCGGCATGGTCGCGGCGCTTCTCGTGGCGCAGCCCGACCTTGGCCAGACCATTCTGACGACAGCGGTCTGGGGCGGCATGTTCTTCATGGCCGGCATGCCGTGGCTTTGGATCATCGTGCTCGGCGCCGGTGGCGTCGGCGGTCTCGTCAGCGCCTATTACGTCTTCCCGCACGTGGCGTTGCGTATCGACAAGTTCATGACCGGCGAGGGCGACACGTTCCAGATCGACACGGCGCGCGAAGCGATCATCCGTGGCGACTGGTTCGGCCAGGGTCCGGGCGAGGGCATCGTCAAGCGCATCATCCCCGACGCGCATACCGACTTCATCTTCTCGGTCGCGGCCGAGGAGTTCGGCATCATCTTCTGCATCGCTCTGGTGCTGCTGTTTTCCGCGCTCGTGCTGCGCGGTCTGTCGCATGCCTACAAGGAGCGCAACGACTTCAACCGTTTCGCCGTCGCTGGCCTCGTGCTGCAGATCGGCATACAATCCATCATCAACGTGGGCGTCAATCTCGAGCTGCTGCCGGCGAAGGGCATGACCCTGCCGCTGATTTCCTACGGCGGTTCGTCGATGGTCGCCATCTGCGTCACGGCCGGGTTCATTCTCGCGCTGACGCGTCACAGACCGGAAAAGCGTGCGCAGGAGCGGAGCCTGTTCCGCGTCGCGCACGGCATTCCGGCGGAGTAAGACTATATGAGCAAAGGCATCGTTCTGCTTGCCGCCGGGGGAACCGGCGGCCACGTGTTTCCGGCGGAGGCCCTGGCCTACAAGCTGAAGGAACGCGGCTATTCCGTGCATCTGGTGACGGACAGCCGGGCGGAGCGCTATGCCGGCAAATTCCCGGCCGACGAGATCCATGTCGTGCCGTCAGCCACGATCGCCTCGAAGAACCCGGTCGCCGTCGCGCGTTCGCTGTGGACGCTGTGGAGCGGCATGCGGGCGGCCAAGCGCCTGATCGGGCGATTGAAGCCTGTGGTGGTCGTCGGCTTCGGTGGTTATCCGACGGTGCCGCCGCTGCTCGCCGCCACGCGTCTCGGCGTGCCGACGATGATCCACGAGCAGAACGCAGTGATGGGCCGCGCCAACAAGGCGCTTGCCAATCGCGTCAAGGCGATCGCCGGTGGTTTCCTGCCTGAGAATGGCGGTGCTTTCCCCGAGAAGACCGTGACGACGGGCAATCCCGTGCGTCCCGCCGTCATCGAGGCGGCGAAGACGCCCTATACGCCGTCGCATGCCGGCGAGCCGTTCAATCTCGTCGTCTTCGGCGGCAGCCAGGGCGCGCAGTATTTCTCCAAGGCGATGCCGACGGCAATCAGCCTGCTCGACGACGATCTGCGCGCGCGGCTCCGGATCACCCAGCAGGTTCGTCCCGAGGATATGGGCATGGTCGGCGATTGCGTCGCCAAGCTTCAGATGGGCGCCGCATCCGACATCGCGCCCTTCTTCACCGACATGGCCGAACGGCTGGCCAAGGCGCATCTGGTGATCTGCCGCTCCGGCGCTTCGACGGTTTCCGAGATCTCGGTCATTGGTCGTCCGGCGATCCTGGTGCCTTATCCGCATGCGCTCGACCACGACCAGGCTGCCAATGCCGCGTCGCTGGCGGCGACCGGCGGCGCCAAGGTGATCGTGCAGGCCGAACTCTCGTCGGAGAAGATCGCCTCGATTCTGACGCACACGATGAACGACCCGGAAAAGCTGGCGCGTATGGCCGCCGCCGCCAAGCAGGCGGGTAAACCTGACGCCGCGAACTTGCTTGCCGACATGGTAGAGGCTATTGCGGCGGGACGTACAATTGCAGAGTTCAAGGGGAAAAGCGCATGAAAATGCCGAAGGCCATCGGCCTCGTCCATTTCATCGGCATCGGCGGTATCGGCATGAGCGGGATCGCCGAGGTGCTGCACAATCTCGGCCATCGCGTCCAGGGATCCGACCAGGCCGATAGCGCCAACGTCCAGCGCCTGCGCGACAAGGGCATCGAGGTCTTTGTCGGCCACAAGGCCGAGAACCTTGGCGATGCCGAGGTCGTCGTCGTTTCGACCGCGATCAAGAAGGACAATCCCGAGCTCATCGCCGCGCGCGAAAAGCTGCTGCCCGTCGTGCGCCGCGCCGAAATGCTGGCCGAACTGATGCGCTTCCGCAATGCGATCGCCATCGGTGGCACGCATGGCAAGACGACCACCACCTCGATGGTCGCGACGCTGCTCGAAGCCGGCGGGCTCGATCCGACTGTCATCAATGGCGGCATCATCAATGCCTACGGCACCAATGCCCGCATGGGCGAGGGCGAGTGGATGGTGGTCGAGGCCGACGAATCGGACGGCACCTTCCTGAAGCTTCCGGCTGACGTCGCGGTCGTGACCAATATCGACCCCGAGCATCTCGACCATTACGGCAATTTCGACGCCGTGCGCGCCGCGTTCCGCCAGTTCGTCGAGAACGTGCCGTTCTACGGCTTCGGCGTCATGTGCCTCGATCATCCCGAAGTGCAGGCCCTGGTCGGCCGTATCGAGGACCGCAAGGTCGTGACCTATGGCGAGAACCCGCAGGCCGACGTGCGCTTCATGAACGTGCGCATCGACGGCGCGCGTTCGACCTTCGATGTCGAAATCCGCCGCCGCCGCACCGGCCAGGTCATCAAGCTCGACAATCTCGTCCTGCCGATGCCCGGCCGTCACAATGTTTCGAATGCGACCGCGGCAATCGCGGTCGCCAATCGCCTGGGCATGTCGAGCGAGGATATCGCCAAGGGGCTTGCCTCCTTCGGCGGCGTCAAGCGTCGCTTCACGCTGACCGGCGAATGGAACGGCGTGCAGATCTTCGACGACTACGGTCACCATCCAGTCGAGATCAAGGCCGTGTTGAAGGCGGCGCGCGAGGCGTGCAAGGGCCGCGTCATCGCCGTGCACCAGCCGCACCGCTATTCGCGCCTGGCGAGCCTGTTCGAGGAATTCGCTGCCTGCTTCAACGATGCGGACAGCATTTTCCTGGCGCCGGTCTATGCCGCCGGCGAAGAGCCGATCGAGGGCGCCAACGCCGAAGCGCTTGTTTCGCTGATCAAATCGGGCGGGCATCGCGATGCGCGCTTCCTCGCCTCTCCCGAGTTGTTGCCTGAAATGGTCGCAGAGATTGCAAAGCCAGGCGATTTCGTGGTTCTGTTGGGGGCTGGGAGTATCACTTATTGGGCGGCCGCGCTGCCCAAGCAACTGGAAGGCCTTTCGGGTAGATCCGCATGAAACAGGTGAATGGGCAAAAGCTTCTTGCGTCGCTGGGCGACGGTGTAAAGGACATCCGCGGGAGGATTACACCGGATGCGCCGATGGACCGCGTCACCTGGTTCCATGCCGGTGGCCTTGCGGAACTGATGTTCCAGCCGCACGACGAAGAAGATCTGATCGCATTCCTGAAGATCCTGCCCGAGGATGTGCCGATGACCGTGGTCGGCGTCGGCTCGAACATTCTGGTTCGCGACGGCGGCATTCCCGGCGTGGTTCTGCGCCTCTCCGCCAAGGGCTTCGGTGCGGTTGAACTCGCGGGCGAAAACCGCGTGCGCGCCGGCGCCATCTGCCCGGACAAGCACGTCGCGGCCATGGCGATGGATAACGGCATCGGCGGTTTCCACTTCTACTATGGCATTCCCGGCAGCATCGGCGGCGCGGCGCGCATGAACGCCGGGGCCAATGGCGGCGAGACGCGTGATCGCGTCGTCGAGGTCACCGCGATCGACCGCAAGGGCAACAAGCACGTGCTGTCGAATGCCGACATGGGCTATGAGTATCGCCATTCGTCGGCCGCCAGCGACCTGATCTTCACCTCGGTGCTGTTCGAAGGCTATGCCGAGGACCGCGCCAAGATCCGCGCCGACATGGATGCGGTGCGCAGCCACCGCGAGACGGTGCAGCCGATCCGCGAGAAGACGGGTGGCTCGACCTTCAAGAACCCCGAAGGCCACTCCGCGTGGAAGCTGATCGACGAAGCGGGATGCCGCGGTCTCGTCATCGGCGGCGCGCAGATGTCGTCGCTGCATTGCAACTTCATGATCAATAACGGCCAGGCGACCGGCTACGATCTCGAATATCTCGGTGAGCAGGTTCGCCGCGAGGTGTTCGAGCATTCCGGCATCAAGCTGGAATGGGAGATCAAGCGCCTGGGCCTGTTCATGCCGGGCCGCGAAGTGCGTCCGTTCCAGGGCGTGACGAGCGAGTAAGCTCCATGCCTGTCGGTGCCGCGCAGTTGCGGCACCGCGATCTGCCTTAGCCGAAACGTTTGGTGAAGGCGGTGGTGAAGGTCACCCCGCCGACATCGTCGCTGGCGTCGCCGATCGCCACGTCCATCACATTCCCCTTGATGCGCACGAGGCTGAAGCCGCCCATGAAGGCGGCGCGCGCCTTGAAGACGTCGATGCCGCCGGCCTGGTAGGCCATGCGCGTGTCGTGCTCGTGGCCGTGGAAAATGCCGATTACGTTGTAGCCTTCAAGGGTTGCGAGCAGTTGCTGACGTTCTGATTCACCCCACCAATGCGGCGCGCCGCTGCCCTCAACGGTGAAGGTGCTCTTTTCCGGGTCCCAGCGTTCGAGCGAGAACTTGTCCCATCCATAATGCTGGAAGATCACCACCGGGCGGCCGTCGGCGGCATAGGCTGCGAGGTCGCGCTTCATCCAGTCGAGGCTGTTGGCCGTGCCCTTGGTGTTGTCGCCGCCATAGCGCTGCGCCTGGATGAGGTGCAGCCCGCCCCAGTTCCAGGAGTAGTTGTCGGAGGCCTCGTCGTAATTGTCGACGGGCACGACCGGCTTGAAGAAGACGCTCGGCTTGTGGTTCAGCTGCACGTAGTCGCGCAACTCGTCGCGGTACCAGTCCACCTGCGGCGGATGGCCGTCCTGGTCGAGATCGTGGTTGCCGAGGCCGACATAGACGGGGAAGTGGATGTGGTCGGCGCCCGGTCCCTGCTGATAGCGGTGCGAGAACTGCAGGAGCTGCGACCCTTCCGCGAACTCGGCCATCTGGCCGCCGCCGTCATCGGTGACGTCGCCGCAGACGATGACGCCCTGCGGCTTGGCGATCGGCTTACCCGCGAGAGCAAAGCCGGTGGGCTTGCCGTCAATTGCTTCCGGCCAGGTCTGGTGGTGGATGTTGTTCAGCGCCCGGATGTGGCGCAGCAGGTTGGCGTCGGTCTTGCCCTCGGCCTCGCAATTGGGGCTGAGGCCATCGCCGATGCGGCAGGCGTGGATGTCGTTGATGACGAGGAAGGTGACGTCGGTATCGGGGACGCCGGCAGCGCGGGCGAGGGGCGGCAGGGTCAGCGACAGGCCGGCGCCCAGGCCATGCGTCAGCAGCGTTCGTCGTGTCAGCATTCGTCTCTCCCCAGCCAGATTCTCTCATCGAAAATAGTGGCAGGGCGTTAACAGACAACAACGAAAAAGGCCGCGGCGGTTTCCCGTCGCGGCCCCGAATTTGCGATCAGCGCTTCGATCAGACTTCGTTGCGGCGCGAGGCCAGGATGCAGATCAGCGTGATGACGGCCGAGAGACCGAGATAGTAGCCGACGTAGAGCATGCCGTAGTTCGCCTGCAGCCAGGTGGCGATATAGGGCGCGAGCGATGCGCCGAAGATGCCTGCGAGGTTGAAGGTGATCGACGAGCCGGTGTAGCGCACGGCGGTCGGGAAGGGGGCTGCGAGCGCTGTGCCGATCAGGCCGTAGGTCATGCCCATCAGCGCCATGGCGACGATCGCGAAGACCAGGATGCTGCCTTCGCCGCCAGCCATCAGGCCGGGGAGCAGGAAGGAGAACAGGCCGATCAGGACGGTCGTCAGGATCAGCATTTCGCGGCGGCCGAAGCGTTCGGCGAGCTTGCCGATGATCGGGATGAAGATGCCGAACGAGATCGAGCCGACGATCTGGATCTCGAGCGCGTCGAGGAACGGGATCTTCAGGACCTTGACGTTGTAGGAGAGCAGGTAGGCCGAGCCGATGTAGAACAGCACGAAGGTGGCGAGCGCCACGAAGGTGCCGAGGAACAGGCTGCGCTTGTGCTTGCGGAAGACTTCGGCAACAGGAACGGCGACGCGCTCCTTCTTGTCGATGGCCTTCTGGAAGTCAGGCGTTTCGGTGATCGAGAGGCGAACCCAAAGGCCGATGACGATCAGGATGATCGAGGCGATGAAGGGAACGCGCCAGCCCCAGGCCAGCAGCTGTTCCTGCGGCATGAACTGCAGCAGCACCCAGAAGATGCCAGAGGACAGGAAGAGGCCGAGCGGTGCGCCGAGCTGCGGGAACATGCCGTACCAGCTGCGCTTGCCTTCCGGCGCGTTTTCCGTTGCCAGCAGCACTGCGCCGCCCCATTCGCCGCCGAGGCCGAAGCCCTGGCCGAAACGGCAAAGCGCCAGCAGCAGCGGTGCAAGAACGCCGATGGACTCATAAGAGGGAAGCAGGCCGATTATGACGGTGGAGATACCCATCGTGAGCAGGGCTGCGACCAGCGTCGTCTTGCGGCCGATCCTGTCGCCGAAGTGGCCGAAGACCACGGCGCCAAGCGGGCGGGCGAAGAAGGCGATGGAGAAGGTCGCGAAGGAGGCGAGCAGCGCGGTGGTCGGATCGCTGTTCGGGAAGAACAGCGTCGGGAAGACCAGCACGGCGGCCGTCGCGTATACGTAGAAGTCGAAGAATTCGATGGTGGTGCCGACGACGCTTGCGATCAGAACGCGTGCCGGCGAGTTGAGCGGTGCACTGTTCGATGAAGCTGATGTCGGCGATACTGGAGATATCGCGTCTGACATTTTCATTCCAATCGGGATTTCGGTTGTATGCCCCTGGGAGGCTAGGGGCTCATAACGCAATTTTAATTCGGCGCAAACGTTAATCGCGCAATAAACCGACAAAAACTAGGGTGCTTGCTTTTTCAGCCGGAAAGTCAGGCGTCCGATCGTGTCCCAATCCATGTTTCCAGCGGTTGCAGGCGCGGTGGAAACCCAGATTTGCGTTTGCGCAAATCTCGCGGCAGTCACCATTCAGAGCCTGCTTGCCGCCGTCCCTTAAACTTTTTGTTTCGCTTTGACATATCGGCCGTAGCGCTTGGCGCTGCGGGGTTTTCGCGTTTCGCCGGTCGCGCCCGACTGTCACAATTCATGCCTGTTCGGGGAGGAAGTTAACAAAAGTAAACGCTTCGTTAACCATAATGACGCTCTAATACACGTGCGCCAGGCGAGCCAGATTCGGAAGAAAGCCAGCTTGGTGCAAGCCTTGGAATGCAAAGTACGGATTATTTTGGGGGTATCTATGAGTCGCAAGCATGTCGCTGTCCTTATGGGCGGATTTTCCTCGGAGAGGCCTGTCAGCCTTTCGTCCGGGGCGGCGTGCGCGGATGCTCTCGAGGCTGAAGGCTTCCAGATTACCCGTATCGATGTCGATCGCGACGTCTCCGCCAAGCTGTCCGCTCTGCGTCCCGATGTGGTGTTCAACGCGCTGCATGGGCCGTTCGGCGAGGACGGGCTGATCCAAGGCATCCTTGAATATCTCGAAATTCCCTACACCCATTCCGGCGTTCTGGCCTCGGCACTTGCCATGGACAAGAGCAAGGCAAAGGGTGTCGCGGCTGCCGCCGGTATTCCTGTCGCGCAGTCGCAGGTGATCAACCGCTTCGCTTTCCCCGCCGAGCATCCGATGAAGCCGCCTTATGTGGTGAAGCCGGTGCGCGAGGGCTCGAGCTTCGGCGTCGTCATCGTTCAGGAGGATCAGTCGCGTCCGCCGCAGATCATCGGCTCGGCCGAATGGCGGTATGGCGAGGAGGTTCTGGTCGAGCGCTACGTGCATGGTCGCGAGCTGACGTGCGGCGTCATGGGCGATCAGGTGCTGGGTGTGACCGAGATCGTTCCGCAGGGTCACAGCTTCTACGACTATGATTCCAAGTATGTGGCCGGTGGTTCGAAACACGTCATTCCGGCGAAAATTTCACCGAATATTTACCAAAAAATACAATCATTGTCCCTAAGGGCGCATCAAGCAATTGGTTGCCGTGGAGTGAGTCGGTCGGATTTTCGGTATGACGATCGCTTCTCCGAAGACGGCGAAATCATCTGGCTGGAGATCAATACTCAGCCAGGCATGACTCCAACCTCGCTTGTGCCCGAAATGGCCGGTCATGCCGGCTACTCGTTTGGTGAATTTCTTCGTTGGATGGTGGAGGACGCTTCTTGTTCTCGGTAACGGTCAAAAGGATGGGGCGCCCAAGCCATCAAGCCGAGCCTTCCTATGCTGAAGGCGATGGGCGCATCGTGCTGCCGCGGCCTCTGCGTCGCGTCGTCCGCTTCCTTGTCAGCCTCGGCAGCGGCCGCATCTATATTCCTGCTCATACGGGCACGGTATCGGCGCTGGCGTTCTTCGCCGCGACGGGTCTCTACGGCATGTCTCTGGGTGGTCACACTGAGGTTGTCGCGCAGGCAACGACGGCTGCGGCCGGCTTTGCCGTTGAGGACGTGAAGGTATCCGGCAACTCCGAGACCTCCGAAATCGATATCCTTCAGCTGATCGGTCTCGACGGCACGACTTCGCTCGTGGCGCTCGATGTGGATGCGGCGCGTCAGAAGATCGCGAAGCTCCCCTGGGTCGAAAGCGTCGAGGTCCGCAAGGTCTATCCGAAGACCATCGAGGTGAAGCTCAAGGAGCGCGAAGCCTACGCGATCTGGCAGCATGGCGCCGAGCTCTCGCTGGTCGAGAAGGGTGGGGCGGTCATCGCGCCGCTTCGCGACAACAAGTTTTCGCAGCTTCCGCTGGTCGTCGGTCGCGGCGCCGAAGTGGCTGCCGCTTCGCTCGCGGACGAGTTCTCCAAGTGGCCCGATATCAAAGCGCGCGTGAAGGCCTATGTCTGGGTCTCCGGCCGTCGTTGGGATCTGCACATGGATAATGGCGTCGTCGTCAAGCTGCCGGAAGACGATGTCGACCAGGCGCTGGCGCGCCTTTCGAAATTCAACGGCGAGCAGGCGCTTCTCGATCGCGATATCGCGGCCGTCGATCTTCGCCTCTCCGACCGTATGGCCATCCAACTGACGCCTGAAGCCATGGAGCGCCGTCAGCTTGTTCTCGATCAGCGCACCAAGGATTTGAAGAAGGCGGGGCAGAATATATGAGCTTGTTCGGTTCGTCCCATTTTGGATTGCCGCGCCTGAAGCCGCTTTCGTCCAAGCGGTCGCACGTCGTTTCCGTGCTCGACATCGGTTCGACGAAAGTCGTCTGCATGATCGGCCGGCTGACGCCGCGCGAGGAGAGCCAGATCCTCCCCGGTCGCACGCATAACATCGAAATCATCGGCATCGGCCATCAGCGTTCGCGCGGTATCAAGACCGGCGCGATCTCGGATCTCGATGCGCTGGAAAGCGTCATCCGCCTTGCGGTCGATGCAGCCGAGCGCATGGCCGGCCTCACCGTCGAGAGCCTGATCGTCAACCTGACGGCCGGACGCCTCACCAGCGACATCTACACCGCCACCATCGATCTCGGCGGCCAGGAAGTCGAGCTGAACGATCTGAAGAAGGTTCTGGCGGCAGCCTGCCAGCAGTCGCTGCGCCAGGATCGCGCCGTGCTGCACTCGCTGGCCACCGGTTTCTCGCTCGACGGCGAACGCGGCATTCGCGACCCGTTGTCGATGTACGGTGACGTTCTTGGCGTCGACATGCATGTCGTGACCGCAGAGCGCACGGCTCTGAAGAACCTTGAGCTCAGCGTCAACCGGGCGCACCTTTCTGTCGAAGGCATCGTGGCGACGCCTTACGCGTCCGGTCTTGCCGCTCTGGTCGATGACGAAGTCGAGCTCGGTTGTGCCGCGATCGACATGGGCGGCGGCACGACGACGATCTCGGTCTTTGCCGAAGGCAAGTTGGTGCACACGGATGCCGTCGGTCTCGGCGGTCATCACGTCACCACCGATCTCGCCCGTGGCCTTTCGACCCGCATCGAGGACGCCGAGCGTCTGAAGGTGGTTCATGCCTCGGCCATGGGGAACTCTTCCGATGAGCGCGAGCTGATCTCGATCCCGCCGATCGGCGAGGACGATCGCGATCTGCCGACGCAGGTGCCGCGCGCACTGGTGTCGCGGATCGTCAGCGCCCGCATCGAGGAGACGATGGAACTCATTCGCGACCGCATCCAGCGCTCGGGCTTCAGCCCGATCGTCGGCAAGCGCGTCGTGCTGACAGGCGGCGCAAGCCAGCTGACCGGCCTTGCCGACGTTGCCCGCAAGATCCTTGCCCGCAACGTCCGTATCGGCCGCCCGATGGGCGTCTCGGGTCTCCCGACCGCCGCCAAGGGTCCGGCCTTTTCGACGGCGGTCGGCCTGATGATCTATCCGCAGGTTGCGGACCAGGAAACACATGCGTCACAGAGCGGTCTGCTCATGTCGCTTGGCGGAAATAGCAGCCGCTTCGCCCGGATGGGCCAGTGGCTGAAGGAAAGCTTCTAGAAATTGAGTGAATTGGCCGGCGTGGCGATGCGGCCATAAAGAGAAGGAACGGGTACCATGACTATCAAGCTGCATACGCCAGATATCACTGAGCTGAAGCCGCGCATCACCGTGTTCGGCGTCGGCGGTGGCGGTGGCAACGCTGTCAACAACATGATCTCCGCTGGTCTCCAGGGCGTCGACTTCGTCGTTGCCAACACGGATGCCCAGGCACTGACGATGACCAAGGCAGAGCGCATCATCCAGCTCGGCGCCAGCGTCACCGAAGGTCTCGGCGCGGGTTCGCAGCCGGAAGTCGGCCGTGCAGCTGCTGAAGAATGCATCGACGAAATCGTCGATCACCTGAACGGCACCCACATGTGCTTCGTCACCGCCGGCATGGGCGGCGGCACCGGCACCGGTGCGGCTCCTGTTGTTGCCCAGGCTGCCCGCAACAAGGGCATCCTGACGGTTGGCGTCGTGACCAAGCCGTTCCACTTCGAAGGCGGCCGCCGCATGCGTCTGGCCGAAGCGGGCATCCAGGAACTGCAGAAGTCGGTCGACACGCTGATCGTCATTCCGAACCAGAACCTGTTCCGTATCGCAAACGACAAGACGACCTTCGCCGACGCATTCGCGATGGCCGACCAGGTTCTCTACTCGGGCGTTGCCTGCATCACCGACCTGATGGTGAAGGAAGGTCTCATCAACCTCGACTTCGCCGACGTCCGTTCGGTCATGCGCGAAATGGGCCGCGCGATGATGGGTACCGGCGAGGCTTCCGGCCAGGGCCGCGCGATGCAGGCTGCGGAAGCCGCGATCGCAAACCCGCTGCTCGACGAAACCTCGATGAAGGGCGCACAGGGCCTGCTGATCTCCATCACCGGCGGTCGCGACCTCACCCTCTTCGAAGTCGACGAAGCCGCTACCCGTATCCGCGAAGAAGTCGATCCGGATGCGAACATCATCCTCGGCGCGACCTTCGACGAATCGCTTGAAGGCATCATCCGCGTTTCCGTCGTCGCCACCGGTATCGACCGCGCGATGAACCAGGACGCCGGCAAGACCTTCCAGCCGGTCCAGAAGCCGATTATCCGTCCTTCGGCGGCCGTTGCTCCGGCTCCGGCCGCAGTCCAGCCTGCCCCTGTCATGCAGCAGGCACCGAAGGCCGACCAGATCGCGCAGACCATCCGCATGGCCGAAGCCGAAATGGAACGCGAACTCGACATCCACGCTCCGCGCGCGGCTGCCCCGGTTCACCAGCAGCCTGCTCCGCAGGAAACCTTCCGCCCGGCGAGCAAGATCTTCGCAGCTCCGGAAGCCGCACCGGTCATCCGTCCGGCTCCGGTCCAGCAGCAGGCACCCGTGATGCAGCAGCCGGCTCCGCAGCCTGTGATGCATCAGCCGGCGCCGGTCATGCAGCAGCCTGCTCCTGTCATGCAGCAGCAGCCGGTCCGCATGCCGAAGGTCGAGGATTTCCCGCCGGTCGTTCAGGCCGAGATCGATCATCGTTCGCAGCCGGCACCGGTGTCGCATGCGCATGAAGAGCGCGGTCCGATGGGTCTGCTGAAGCGCATCACCAACTCGCTTGGTCGCCGCGAAGAAGAAGTCGCTCCTGAGATGACGTCGGCTCCGGCAGCGTCCTCGCAGCAGCGCCGCCCGCTGTCTCCGGAAGCAAGCCTCTATGCTCCGCGTCGCGGAAACCTGGACGATCAGGGCCGTGCCGTACCGCAGGCCCGCATGATGCAGGAAGACGATCAGCTCGAAATTCCGGCCTTCCTTCGCCGCCAGTCGAACTGATAAAGACACGCAGAATCGCCACGCAACAGCCCGGGAGTTCGCTCCCGGGCATTGTTGTATCAGGCACTCCGATTTGCGCCTGATTGCCTTGTGATTTCAAATGCATGCTTTCGTAACAATGCGAAAGAAACAGTGATTTGGATTGCAGCGCGGGCACACGTATGTATGGGCTGACAAACCGTCTACGTGCGCCTTGACGCAGCACCGCGATGGAGAGAATAAGCCTTGGCGGATGAGTTTCGGCATACGGGTCGTAGCGGATCGCCAGGGATAATAAAGGCAAGATTAATGGTTATTGGCATGTTGGGTTTTCAAACGACGGTATCGCGTCCGGTTACTCTTTCGGGTATCGGCGTTCATTCTGGTGCCGACGTTTCGATTACCTTCAACCCCGCTGAAGCCGACACTGGTGTCGTATTCAATCGCATGCATGACAACGGCGAAGTCACCGAGCTTCGCGCTGTTTCCTCGCAGGTCGGCAATACCGACCTTTGCACCGTTCTCGGCTTTTCTCCGGCGCGCTCCGTCGCGACGGTCGAACATGTGATGGCCGCCGTCTACGCGCTTGGCCTCGACAACGTCGTCATCGAAGTCGACGGTGCCGAAATGCCGATCATGGATGGCAGTTCGATGCCGTTCATCGACGCCATCGAACAGGTGGGTCTGGTATCGCTCGGCGTCAAGCGCCGCTACATCCGCATCACCAAGCCGGTTCGCATCGAGCATGGCGGCTCCTGGAGCGAGTTTCGCCCCTATGACGGCATGCGCTTCGAAGTCGAGATCGATTTCGACACTCCACTGATCGGCCGCCAGAAGTGGGAAGGCGACATGACCGCCGCCACCTTCAAGTCGGAACTGTCGCGCGCCCGCACCTTCGGCTTCATGCGTGACGTCGAACGTCTCTGGGCATCGGGCCACGCGCTCGGCTCGTCGCTGGAAAACTCGGTCGTCATCTCCGACGATCACACCGTCATCAACGTCGAAGGCCTGCGCTACGCCAAGGACGAATTCGTGCGTCACAAGACGCTCGACGCCGTCGGCGACCTGTCGCTTGCCGGCGCTCCCTTCATCGGCTGCTACCGCTCCTATCGCGGCGGTCACAAGATGAACGCCAATGCGCTGAAGGCGCTGCTCAGTGATCCGACCGCCTATGAAGTGGTCGAGACCTCGGCACCGCGCCAGCGTGTTGCCCCGCGCGATTTCATCCGCGTCAACGCTCCTGAATTTGCTCCCTGGTCGGCTTGACCTCCGTCGCATTCTTTAGGCCAGGGCCGCCTCCTTCGGGAGGCGGTTTCTTTATGTGCAACAGCCAAGCGTGATTCCCGATAGATCTTTCGCGGCAGATATTTAGATGGGTTTATTCGGGGATTATCCGGACAAAACAGACGATTATGGGAAGGGCCGCCACAAAAATGCGTTAATGCATCATCAATGCGTTGCTCTGGCCATGCATTTGTGGCTAGAAACGCCAGCGAGGCGTGGCTGCCGTTGAGGGATGGCGGCTCTTGGGATGTTCCGATGGGTTATGCAGGGTCTGAAAGTATGATGAAGACAGCGCGTGCTTTGTTCGCATCGCTCCTGGTGCTGAGCGCAGGTGCCTTGATTTCCGGATGCCAATCGGACCCCGATATCGATATTACCAAGCTCGGCCTGCAGAGCGATCCGCCTGATGTTCTCTACAATCAGGGTCTGGCCAACATGAAGGCCGGCAACATGGCGGAAGCCGCGCGCAAGTTCGATTCGATCGACCGCGAAAATCCGTTCTCTGAATGGGCCCGCAAGGGTCTGGTGATGAGCACCTTCGTGAAGTACCGCCAGGGCCGCCTCGACGAAGCGCTGGCCTCGGGCAACCGCTACATGGCGCAGTATCCGAAGTCCAAGGATGCCGCCTATGTGCAGTATCTGATCGGTCTCACCTATTCCAAGCAGATCGTCGACGTGACGCAGGACCAGCGCGCCGCGTCCAGAACCGTCGAGGCCATGCAGGCCGTGATCGACAACTATCCCGATTCCGAATATGTCGACGACGCGCAGGCGAAGATCCGCTTTGCCCGCGACCAGCTCGCCGGCAAGGAAATGCAGATCGGCCGCTACTACATGGAGCGCAAGGAATACCTTGCCGCCATCTCGCGCTTCCGCATCGTCGTCGAGAAGTATCCGAACACGAACCAGGTCGAAGAGGCGCTCGCGCGTCTGGTCGAGGCCTATTACGCGATGGGTATCGTCGAGGAAGCCCAGACGGCAGCCGCCGTTCTCGGCCACAACTACCCCGACAGCCAGTGGTACGCGGATTCCTACAAGCTGCTGAAGAGCAACGGCGCAGAGCCGCGTGAAAATCAGGGCTCGTGGATTTCGCAAGCCGGCAAGAAACTCCTCGGTACTTAAAGCCGATGCTGATCCAGCTTTCGATCCGCGATATCGTCCTGATCGAGCGGCTGGATCTTGCCTTCGAGGCAGGTCTCTCCGTTCTGACGGGGGAGACCGGCGCCGGCAAATCCATCCTGCTCGACAGCCTGTCGCTCGCCCTTGGCGGGCGCGGCGATGGCGGTCTGGTCCGCCACGGCGAGGACAAGGGACAGGTGACGGCCGTTTTCGACGTCGGCCCCGATCACCGGGCGCGCGTGCTGTTGCGCGACAATGGCATCGACGATGACGGCGACCTGATCTTCCGTCGCGTGCAGAGCGCCGATGGCCGCACCAAGGCCTATGTCAACGACCAGCCGATCAGCGTGCAGCTGATGCGCCAAGCCGGCCAGATGCTGGTCGAGATCCACGGACAGCACGACGATCGCGCTCTGGTCGATACACACGCCCACCGCATCCTGCTCGACGCCTTCGCCGGCATCGCCGACGAGGTGGCCGGCGTCTCGCAGCTCTATCGCGTCTGGCGCGATACTGAGCGCACGCTGAAGAAGCACCGCGAGAAGGTCGAGGCGGCGGCGCGCGAGGCGGACTACATCCGCTCCTCCGTCGAGGAGCTCGACAAGCTGGCGCCGCAGGACGGCGAAGAGGACGAGCTCGCCGAACGCCGCCAGAAGATGATGAAGGCCGAGCGGATCGCCGGCGATATCGCCGAAGCCTCCGAATTTCTCAACGGCAATGCCTCGCCCGTGCCCCATATCGCCTCGCTGGTGCGCCGGCTGGAGCGCAAGAGCCATGAGGCGCCGGGCCTGCTTGAAGACACGGTGGCGCTGCTTGATGCAGCACTCGACCAGCTGTCCAATGCGCAGATGGAAGTCGAAGCCGCACTGCGCAAGACGGAATACGATCCCAAGGAACTCGAGCGTGTCGAGGAGCGGCTTTTCGCGCTGCGTGGCGCCTCGCGCAAATATTCGGTGCCAGTGACCGAACTGCCGGCGTTGGCGATCCGCATGAGCAACGATCTCGCCGATCTCGACGCCGGCGAGGAAAAGCTTGCCAAGCTCGAGGCCGAAGTCGGCGTTGCGAAGGTCGCCTATGAAGCGGCCGCGCAGGTGGTTTCGGCCAAGCGTCACCAGGCCGGCGAAGCGCTTGCCGGAGCCGTCATGGCGGAACTTCCGGCGCTGAAGCTCGAGCGCGCCCGCTTCATGGTGGAGATCGCCTCCAATCCGGAAGAGGCTGCGGCCGAAGGGATCGACGTCGTCGAATTCCACGTCCAGACCAACCCTGGCACACGACCCGGCTCGATCATGAAAGTCGCATCCGGCGGCGAGCTGTCGCGTTTCCTGCTGGCGCTCAAGGTGGCGCTTGCCGATCGAGGCTCGGCGCCGACGCTTGTTTTCGACGAAATCGACACGGGCGTCGGTGGTGCTGTCGCCGATGCGATCGGCCAGCGGCTGAAGCGGTTGTCGGCCAAGGTGCAGGTGCTTTCCGTCACCCACGCGCCGCAGGTGGCGGCACGGGCCGCGACGCATCTCCTTATCTCCAAGGGACCGGCCTCCGAGGGATCCGAAAAGATCGCCACCCGCGTGGCGACGATGGAGCCGCACGACCGCACCGAAGAGATCGCCCGCATGCTGGCCGGCGCTTCGGTGACGGAAGAGGCGAGGGCGGCCGCCAAGCGGTTGTTGACGGCGGGCGAGTAGGTCGCGGGCTGGAGCGTCGGCAGTGACAATCCGTCCAGTCGATCATCGGGCCGACCTGTAACCAGTTGCTGACAACCGAAAAGCGGCGCTTTTTCCTTCGTGAAAATTGCTCTAGAAAACGACTCCTCACAGGAGCTCCGTCATGTCCGCCGCCAACCAAACGCCCGTCGAAACCCTGAGCGAAGAACAGGCCGCCGCAGAGCTTGCCTTTCTGGCAGCCGAGATCGCCAGCAATGACGAGCTCTATCATGGCAAGGACCAGCCGGCGATTTCCGATGCCGAGTACGATGCGCTGAAACGGCGCAACGATGCGATCGAGCAGCGCTTCCCGGAACTCATCCGCGACGACAGCCCGTCGCGCCGGGTCGGCGCCGCACCGCTGCCGACTTTCGCGCCCATCACCCATTCGCGGCCGATGCTGTCGCTCGACAACACGTTTTCCGACGAGGACGTGCAGGATTTCATCGGCTCGGTCTACCGCTTCCTCGGGCAACTGCCCGACGGCTCCATAGCGTTCACTGCCGAGCCGAAGATCGACGGCCTGTCCATGTCGATCCGCTACGAGAACCGCAAGCTGGTGAGTGCCGCGACCCGCGGCGATGGCACCACGGGCGAGAACGTCACCGCGAATGTGAAGACGATCAAGCAGATCCCGAACACGCTGCCTGCGGACGCGCCTGACATCGTCGAGGTGCGCGGTGAGGTCTATATGGCCAAGAGCGACTTCCTTGCGCTCAACGCGCAGATGGAGGCCGAGGGCAAGCAGACATACGTCAACCCGCGCAACACGGCGGCGGGATCGCTGCGCCAGCTCGACGCCAAGGTGACCGAGAGCCGCAAGCTGCGCTTCTTTGCTTATGCCTGGGGTGAGATCTCCGAGATGCCCTCGGATACGCAGATGGGCATGGTCGAGACCTTCGGCAAATGGGGTTTTCCCATCAATCCGCTGATGAAGCGGCTGTCATCGGTCGAGGACATTCTCGGCCATTACCGCGAGATCGGCCTTCAACGTCCCGATCTGGACTACGATATCGACGGCGTCGTCTACAAGGTCGACCGTCTCGACCTGCAGCAGCGCCTCGGCTTCCGCTCGCGCAGCCCGCGCTGGGCGACAGCGCACAAGTTCCCGGCCGAGCAGGCGTTCACGACCGTTGAAAACATCGACATCCAGGTCGGCCGCACCGGCGCGCTGACGCCGGTGGCGCGGCTGACGCCGGTGACCGTCGGCGGCGTCGTCGTCACCAATGCGACGCTGCACAACGAGGATTACATCAAGGGCATCGGCAATTCCGGCGAGCGCATCCGCGAGGATGATCACGACATCCGCATCGGCGATACCGTCATCGTTCAGCGGGCGGGCGACGTCATCCCGCAGGTGCTCGACGTGGTAATGGAGAAGCGGCCGGCGGGAGCGGAGGCCTATGTGTTTCCGAAAACGTGTCCGGTTTGCGGGTCGCATGCGGTGCGGGAGCGCAACGAGAAGACCGGCAAGCTCGATTCCGTCACCCGCTGCACCGGCGGCTTCGTCTGCCGAGCGCAGGCGACCGAGCACCTGAAGCACTTCGTTTCGCGCAACGCCTTCGATATCGAGGGTTTCGGCACCAAGCAGGTCGATTTCTTCTTCGAGAGCGAGGACGAGGCGCTGAAGATCCGCACGGCGCCCGATATCTTCACGCTGAAGAAGCGGCAGGAGGCCTCGACGCTCACCAAGCTCGAGAATATCGACGGTTTCGGCAAGGTCAGCGTCAAGAAGCTGTTCGACGCCATCGACGAGCGCCGCTCGATCGCGCTCAACCGCTTCATCTACGCGCTCGGCATCCGCCATGTCGGCGAGACCACCGCCAAGCTGCTCGCCCGTCATTACGGCACCTACGAGGCCTTCGAGACCGCGATGAAAGAGGCCTCGTCACTTAGCGGTGACGCGTGGCAGGACCTGAACAATGTCGAAGGCATCGGCGAGATCGTCGCCCGCGCCATCGTCGAGTTCTACAAGGAGCCGCGCAATCTCGACGTCGTCGGCCGCCTGCTGGACGAGGTGACGCCCGAAGCCGCCGAGCAGATCGCCGCTTCCGACAGCCCCGTCGCCGGCAAGACCGTCGTCTTCACCGGCAGCCTGGAGAAATTCACCCGCGACGAGGCCAAGGCGCGCGCCGAAAGCCTCGGCGCCAAGGTCGCCGGCTCGGTTTCGAAGAAGACCGACATCCTGGTGGCTGGCCCCGGCGCCGGATCGAAGCTCGACAAGGCAAGGGAACTCGGCGTCCAGACGATGGACGAGGATGAGTGGCTGGCTTTGATTGGTGGGTGAGGTATCAGGCGTTTGGTAGACGGTGATCGGTCGACAGCCCGACCACCGCGCACTCATCGCAAGCGCCCCATGGCATAAGCGTCGACATACTCGCCGGCGCGGTATCCGAAGGATTTCAGCAGTCCTTCCTGCTCGAAGCCGAATTTTCGGTAGAGCGCGATGGCGGGCTCGTTGTCGGTATAGACGGTGAGCTCAAGGCGCTTGATGTCGAGCCAGTCATCCGCCGCCTCGACCATTGCAGTCAGAAGCCTTCTGCCAAAACCGCGGCCGACGAAATCATCATGCACGCCCATGCCGATGCTGGCGACGTGCTGCCGGCGTCCGGAAAAGCGGTTGAGACCTCCGCTGGCGACGATCTTGTCATCGAGCGTCACGACGAGATTGAGTGCGCCGGGCGACGGGTTTTCCGCGTACTTGCGGACCTCGGTCACCGATGGATAGGGCAGACGCAGCGTGCCGGCGCGAAAACCGGGCAGGTTCGTCAACTCGGCGATTGCTTCGGCGTCCGATGAAAGCAGGGCGCGCACGCGGATGTCTCCGGCCGGTGCGGCTTTATTGGGCTGCGGATTTTCAGGATCTCTGGGCATTCTGGCTCTCCTTTGTCGATACGAGGAGAGCCGGTTCCCAAAACCCTGCTCGCCTCGGCAGGGTTCTCGGGATGATCGCTATGCGTTCAACACAGCACAGCACCCGCGCACCCTTGGTGGGGCGTGGTGATATGAAGGGTCATCATGGTTGCGTTGGCGATCATGGCGCGAGGTTGCGATATGTCGCCATCTTTGTCAACTCATCCGGGTATTTGCTTCGCCGGCTGACATTGATCGGCTGGTAGGTGTGGCTTATTGGTTTTCCGTGTTGCCTATAGCCGCACGCGATCAGGAGACGATACGATGAGCGCTATCAGACCCATCAGAAACGACGCGGACCTTGCCTGGGCGACGGCGGAGATCGAACCTTATTTCGACAATCCGCCCGCCGCTGGAACACCGGAAGCGGATCGTTTCGACATTCTGGCCGACCTCATCGAAGCCTATGAAAACCGGAATTTTCCCGTGCTGGATCTTCCGCCGATCGACTTTCTCCAGGCGTTCATGGAGATGACGGGGCGGGATCAGGCGGATCTCGCGGATGTTCTCGGCTCTCGCTCCCGGGCGTCGGAGATCCTCAATCGCAAGCGTGCGCTGACCGTCGAGATGATCTTCAAGCTCAACCAAGCTTGGGGCGTGCCGTCGGAGAACTTGGCTCGGCCGTATGCTCTTGCGGTCGCCTGACCGGGGCGCTGTGGGCGATAGCTGTCGTCATTTGCCTCGCCGGCCGGCTGCCGGTATGTCTGGGAGAGACCAGAGAATCGGACCCACCCCTTGAAAACCATCGCCATCGATTTCGAAACCGCCAACGAGCAGCGCGGCAGTGCCTGTTCGGTCGGGCTTGCCTGGATCGAGGATGGCGTGGTGACCAGGGTGGAGGAGCGGTTGATCCGGCCGCGGGAGATGCGGTTTTCCGGCATGAACATCGCCATCCATGGTATCCGGCCTGAACATGTCGAGGATGCGCCGGAGTTCCCTGAAGTGATGGACGAGTTCGTCGATGACTTCAGGGGGGCGACGATGGTCGCGCATAACGCTTCCTTCGATTTCAGCGTCTGGCGCGCTTGCCTCGATGGCTACCGGCAGGCCTATCCCGAGCTCACCTATCTCTGCAGCCTGAAGATGTCGCAGCGGATCTGGCCGCATTTTCTGTCGCATCGGCTGAATATTCTTGCCGAGCATCTCGGCCTTCGTTTCGTGCACCACAATGCCGCCGAGGATGCCGCCGTCTGCGCGCAGGCGGCGATTGCCATGGCACGGCATGTGGGGGCTGCGGCGGTGCATGCGATCCCCGAATTCATCGGCATGAAGCCGGGGCGGCTGACGTCGCGCGGTTATGAGCCCTGTACCTGTCGGAAGGGCTAGCGGCGTAGGCTTGCTGCTGGCGGTGAAGCCGGCGCGGTGCCTCGCTTCCTGGGCTCAATTCATGAGCGCGGGGTTTCTTGCCATGCGGCGGGGCCCGCCTATCTTAGCTTGCGCAACATTGAAGCGCCGCTGAGGGAATATCGCCATGTCCAGACTTCGCAATCTCGTCCTTTCCGCAGCCATTCTGGCTGGTGTGTCCGCAGGTGCCGCGTCCGCGGATGTCGTCGGCAAGGTGGGGGTCGACTGGATCGGCAATGATATCCTCGTCGATGCTGTGGCCGATCCTGAGGTGAAGGGCGTCACGTGTCATGTCAGCTATTTCGACCGCAGCGTGATCGATCGCGTCAAGAACGGCAACTGGTTCGAGGACCCGTCGAACAGCGCCATTTCCTGCCATCAGACCGGGCCGATCGAGATCGGCGATATCGACCTGTCGAAGGGCGGGGACGAGGTTTTCAAGTCGGGCATTTCGCTGGTCTGGAAGAAGCTCGTCGTCACCCGCATCTATGACAAGCAGAACGATACGCTGATCTATCTGGCGCATTCGCGCGAGCTCACCAACGGATCGGCGAAGATGGCGATCTCCACCGTGTCGCTCTACGGGCAGACGGTGACTTGGAAGAACGGCAAGCCGCAATAGGGGGCGACTTCTCTCGCGCAACTTTCGGTGAAGCCTGCCCTTGTCGTCTCGTGTGATATGGCAATCGTCATGCGGCGCGGATAAGGTCCGCGCCGGAGATTTAATGCGAGAGGACTGACGATGGCTGGCAACTACAGGATAGCAAACGAGTTTCTGAGCGTCGACGTATCGTCGCTGGGTGCCGAGATGCAGGCGCTCGATACCAGCGACGGGCGTTCGCTGCTTTGGAACGGCGATGCGGCCTTCTGGAGCGGGCGGTCGCCGATCCTGTTTCCGATCGTCGGCAAGGCGCCCGACGATATGGTCGAGATCGAAGGCAAGAGCTATCCGATGAACCAGCACGGCTTTGCCCGCCGCGCCGAGTTCGCGCTTGCCGCGTCCAGCGATACGATGTGCCGCTACGAACTTGCGGCGTCGGAGGCGACGAAGGCGGTCTATTCGTTCGATTTCGTGCTTGCGGTGGAGCACAGCCTTGAGGGCCGCACGCTGACGGTCGCCGCAGAGGTGAGCAATCGCGACACGCGGCCGATGCCGTTCGGGCTCGGCTTCCACTCCGCCTTCGTCTGGCCGCTGCCGGGTGCCCAAGGTAGCGATCATGTGATCACGCTGGACAATGGCGCCGAACCCGCGCTCATCCGCCTCTCCGGCGGGCTCTTGTCTTTCGCCAAGCATCCTTCGCCGTTCAAGGACGGACGGTTGGTGCTCGATCACAGGATGTTCGATGAGGACGCGATGGTCTTTCCGGAAGGGGCTGGCGAGGGGCTGCGCTATAGAGCCGAGGGCGGGCCGACGCTGCATTTCAGCTTCGAGAACCTGCCCAATCTGGCGCTCTGGCAGAAGCCCGGCGCACCGTTCATCTGCATCGAGCCCTGGCATGGCATGGCGGCCGAGAATGGCGGCTCCAAGGCGCTTGCCGAGCGGCCCTACAGCCAGACGCTTGAAGCGGGCAAGACCGCGCGCTTTGCCTTCTCCGTCGAGATCTCAGGCTAGGCTTAGGCCGGCTGGCGATTGAAACGAAAACAGCCCGCGACGGATCCCGTCGCGGGCTGTTTTGCATTGAAGCGTTCGATCCGGCTTACGCGGCTTCGCGGGCCAGTTCGTCGGCGATGACGGTGTCGAGGTTGAGGAAGCAGACCATGGTCTTTTCCAGCGCCACGATGCCGCGGCAGAAGGCGCGCTGTTCTTCCGGAATGATTTCCGGCGCCGGCTGCAGGTCTTCGCTCTTGATGGTCATCATGTCGGAGACCTGCTCGACCAGCAGGCCGACCAGCTTGCCGGCGATGTCGGTGACGATGATGGCGGAGCGCTCGGAAGGCTCGGTCATCTTCATGCCGAGGCGGCAGGCCATGTCGATGACGGGGATAACGGCGCCGCGCAGGTTGATCAGGCCGAGAACGTAGGGCGGCGTGTGCGGCATCGGGGTGACCGGCGCCCAACCGCGGATTTCGCGGATCGCCATGATGTCGATGCAGAATTCCTGCTCGCCGAGATGGAAGGACACGATCTCCAAATGAGAACCGGTCTGGTTGATGACAGTGCTATTCATGATCAAAATTCTTCCCAGTTGTCTCCGGCCGGAGCGGCCATGGCTCGTGCGACGCTGCCGCCGCTGAATGCGCCCGCGACGTCGCCCATGAGGCTGCGTGCGGAAGATGATGTCGGATGCGAGGCTGCTGATGCTTCCCGCGGCGTGTGACGGGCATTCATGCCCTCGCCGATATCGAACGTTCGTCTTGTCGATCCCGCCGCGTCTTCAGCCTGTTCGTCAGGCTTCGAGTCGTCGCTGTATCGATCTCGTTCAGTTGTTTCGATTGTTCGCGTGGAGAGGTTACGATTGATTTAACATGTCGCGGGTTCGCGGCAATATCGGGCCCGGTTTTGCAGATTGCGGATGTCGCACGGGTGAGGCAATTCATCACGGCCCGAAAAACGTCTTGTTGAATTGCGTGGCTGCCGGCGACGCGATATCAGGCAAGGGGATGGGATTGCTTTCCCGGGCGAGGAAATTATCGATGAAAACAGTGCGTATCGCCGTGTGGGTTGCCGTGTTCCTGATGGCCGGTATCCTGGGATGGCTGACCTTGAATGTGACGCAGACCAAGGAAGTGGCCTCCGACAGTCCGTTCGGCGTGCCGTTCACGCTTGTGGCGCAGGATGGCAAGCCGATCACCGAGCAGGCGTTTCGCGGCAAGCCGTCGGCGGTGTTCTTCGGCTTCACCCATTGCCCCGAGGTCTGCCCGACGACGCTGTTCGAACTGGATGGCTGGCTGAAGCAGGTCGATCCCAATGGCGACAAGCTGCATGCCTATTTCGTCAGCGTCGATCCCGAGCGCGATACGCCCGAGGTGATGAACCAGTATGTGTCGAACGTCTCCAAGCGGATCGTCGGCATTTCGGGTGCGCCGGACAAGGTGGCCGAGGTGATCAAGGGTTACCGCGTCTACGCCAAGAAGGTGCCGGTCGACGAAAACAACCCCAATGGCGATTACACCATGGATCACACGGCCTCGGTGTTCTTGCTCGATTCCCAAGGGCGATTCTCCGGTACGATCGCCTATGGCGAAAATCCCGATACGGCGGTAAAAAAGCTGGAGAACCTCGCCAACAAGGGATGAGATCATGGCGCCGGGGCATCGCAGCATTCTGATTGCAGGCGCCGGCACGACCGGTCTCACCGTTGCCCTCGAACTCGCCCGACGCGGCTTTCGCCCGCGTGTCGTCGACAATGACATCGGTCCCGTTCCGCTTGCCGAAAGCAGGGCACTCGGCGTCAATGCGCGAACGCTGACGCTGCTTGGTCCATCGCGGGTGACGGATGCCATCCTGCAGGAGGCACAGCAGATCGCGCAGTTTCGCGCGACCTCTTGGGGGAATCGCCTGGCGACGGTCGACACGACGAAGCTGCCGGGGCGCTTCAGCGCCATCTACGCGCTGGCGCAGGGACACACCGAACGATTGCTCTTAAGCAAGCTCGATGATTACGAGGTCGATCCCGAATGGCAGACCGCGATCGAGAAGGTATCCGGCGATGCCAAGCCCGTCGTCACGCTGCGCAAGCCTGACGGCACGGTCGAGACGGCCACATTCGATATCGTCATCGGTGCGGATGGCGCGCATTCGGTGGTGCGCAAGGCTGTGGGCATCGGCTTTCCGGGTGAGGCGCTGGAGAGCAGCTTCTATCTCGCCGACTTTCGCTACAAAAAGGAGATCGACCCGCACTTCATCGAGATGCAGCTGGTCGATCCCGGGATGGTCGGCAGGATCCCGGTCGAGCGCGATGTGCTGCGGTTCATTTCGACGCTGCCGGATTTCGAGACGAAGATCGTCCATCCCGGGCCGGTGGCGGAGCGTCTCTGGGCCTCGGAGTTTCGCATTCATTTCCGGCATGTCGAAGAGATGGCCAAGGGCAACGTGTTTCTGGCCGGCGATGCTGCCCATATCCATTCGCCTGCCGGCGCGCGGGGGATGAATCTCGGGATCGAGGATGCCTGCTGGCTCGCCTATCTGATTTCCGAGGGGCGGGAGGCTGAGTACAGCCGGTTGCGGCTGCCGGCGGTCAAGACGGTGCTGAAGCAGACACGGCAGCTGACAAGGCTGATTGCGATGCGCAATCGACTGGCTATTTCGATCCGGAACCTTGCGGTGCCGGTGCTTTTTAGACTACCTGCATTCCAACGAAGATTGCTGACCGGCGTTGCGGGATACGACACGCCGCCGCCGCCGTGGATCGATGGCGCGTTGTAACGGGAAAGACCGACCTTGAGTGAAATCCGCCTCTATGTGACGACGACAGAAGTGCTGGCCGGGGAAGTGCTCGACCTTTTGTCCGAGGTGTTCGGCGAAGAAGACTTCGCCATCGCCACCACCGAAATCGACGAGAAGAAGGACATCTGGGAAGCCTCCGTCTACATGATGCGCGAGGACGAGGATGACGTTCGCGTCCGCGTCGAGGCGGCGCTTTCCGAAGCGTTCCCGGATATGGCCGTCGAGCGCGAGGTCATTCCCGATGTCGACTGGGTTGCGAAGTCGCTCGAGGGGCTGAAGCCGGTGCGGGCAGGGCGGTTCCTGGTTCATGGTTCGCACGACCGCGACAAGGTGCGCTCCGGCGATATCGCCATCGAGATCGATGCCGGTCAGGCCTTCGGCACAGGCCACCATGGCACGACGGCGGGCTGCCTCGAGGTCATCGACCGCGTGGTGCGTTCGCGCCGGGTGCGCAACGCGCTCGATCTCGGCACCGGCAGCGGCGTTCTGGCGATCGCGGTGCGCAAGCTGAAGAACATTCCGGTTCTCGCTACCGACATCGATCCGATCGCCACCCGTGTTGCGGCCGAGAACGTGCGCCGCAACGGCATCGCGTCGGGTATCGTGACGGAGACGGCGCCTGGGTTCCATTCGACGGCGTTTTCGAACCATGGTCCGTTCGATCTCATCATCGCCAATATCCTGGCGCGGCCGCTGATCAAGATGGCGCCGCAGCTGGTCACGCATCTGGCGCCGGGCGGATCGGTGATCCTGTCGGGCATTCTGGCATCGCAGCGCTGGAAGGTGCTGGCGGCCTATAATGGCGCGCATCTGAGGCATGTGCGCACCATCTGGCGCAATGGCTGGGTGACGATCCATCTCGACCGGCCGTAAGGTCAAGGTTTTAGGCCTGCATTCAAAAAAAGCCCCGAGCGCCTGATTGGCCTCGGGGCTTTTTCATTTGGATCGCTTCACATCGCGACAAAAAGAAAAGGCGGCGCCGATGGCACCGCCTTGCGACCGGTTTCCCGATCATGTCTGCGAGCTTGATGAGGAGGAGTGCTCAAGCAGACGTCTACTTATTCTGATCGCCGCTCCGGTGAGGGAGGAGGAGAGCGGAGCGGCGCGTTGCTCAGAATGCGTAGCTTCTTGCGGCGCCAGCGAGAATGGTGCGGGGGCCTTCGTTCAGCGGGCGACGAGCGCCGATGATATGACGGACAGTCTGGCGCTCGCCAGCCTGTACCGGGCTGCTGTAAGCGGAGCGCGACAGAGAGGCAGTCATTTCAAAATTCCTTTTGTTTCCGGTTCACTTTGAACCATTCGATGAGCGCCTTATAACCGATTGAAAAAATCGAGGCAGAGGGTTTGTCTCATGGGAGCCATGCAGCCAATGCATAAAGCGTGCCAAGCCGGTGAATTGCGCCTCATTTCCGCCCAAATATTACGCGGCTTTCGATCATCGGCGCGACGCGGTTTTTCTCCCGTTCGCGTGAAATTCCGATAACATAGCGGCATTCCGCCTGCCGGATTCGGGTTGAATGTCGGACCAAACATCAGGTTTTTGAGCATGTACCAGTCTTTCGAAGTCACCTCCACGCCACAATTCGGCCGCGATCGCACCTCTGCGCTGCGTGCAAGTTTCGACGAACTTGCGATCGACGCCTTTCTTGTCCCCAGGGCGGACGAGTTCAACGGCGAATATGTGCCGGCCTGTTCGGAGCGGCTGGCGTGGCTGACAGGCTTCACCGGCTCGGCCGGCATGGCGCTGGTGACGCGCACTGAGGCGATCGTGTTCGTCGACGGCCGCTATGTGACGCAGCTTGCCGAGCAGGTGGACGGTTCGGTGTTTACGGGCGGCGATCTCGTCAACGAGCCGCCGCATCTGTGGCTCGGCAATCACGGCGCCAAGGGGCTGCGGCTCGGGATCGATCCGTGGCTGCATTCGGGCGCCGAGGTCAAGCGGCTGGAAAAGGCGCTGGATGCGATTGGCGGCTCGCTGGTCATCCTCCCGCACAATCCGCTCGACAGGCTCTGGGCCGACCGGCCGCAGGAGCCGCTGGGCGCCGTTGCCATCCAGAACGTGGCGCAGGCGGGTATTCTGGCCGATGAGAAGATCGCCAAGATCGCGGCCGATCTTAAAGCCAAGGATATCAAGGCTGTTCTGATCGCCGATCCCTCTTCGGTTGCCTGGATCTTCAACATTCGCGGCGCCGACGTGCCGCACACGCCGCATCCGCTGGCGCGCGCCATCATCTACGCCGACGGCAAGGCCGACCTGTTTCTCGACAAGCGCAAGACCGGGATCGAGCAGGAGGCCTATCTGGCACAGATGTGCGTTCAGCTGCCGCCATCGGCGCTCGAGGAAAAGCTTTCGGCGGTTTCCAGGGATGGCGGCCGGGTGCTCGTCGATCCCGATCTCACCTCCTACGGCCTTGCCAGCATCATTCGCGCGGCGGGTGGCGTCGTGGTCGAGGGCAATGATCCGGCGAAGCTGCCGCGGGCGGTGAAGAACAGTGTCGAGATCAACGGTTCGGCGGCTGCGCATCTGCAGGATGGCGCGGCGATGGTCGAGTTCCTGTGCTGGCTGGCGCAGACCAAGCCCGGCACGGTGACCGAGATCGAGGTCGCCGAGAAGCTCGAGGCGGCGCGTGCAAAGGTCGGGCAGAGCATGCAGAACCCGCTGAAGGACATCTCCTTCGACACGATCTCCGGTGCCGGACCGCACGCGGCGATCATGCACTACCGGGTGACGACCGAGAGCAACCGCAAGCTTGAGGCGGGCGAGCTGTTCCTGATCGATTCCGGCGCGCAATACATCAACGGCACCACCGATATCACCCGCACGGTGGGCGTCGGGATGGTCTCCGAAGAGCAGAAGCGGTTTTTCACGCTGGTGCTGAAGGGGATGATCCAGATCAGCACGGCGCGGTTCCCCAGGGGTACGCGTGGCTGCGATCTCGATCCGCTGGCGCGTATCGCGCTTTGGCGGGCAGGGGCCGATTTCGGCCATGGCACGGGTCACGGCGTCGGGTCCTATCTCTCGGTTCACGAGGGGCCGCAGCGGATCTCCAGGATGTCGACGCAGGAGCTTCTGCCGGGGATGATCCTCTCCAACGAGCCTGGTTACTATCGGCCGGGCGCCTTCGGGATCCGCATCGAGAACCTGATCTACGTGCGCGATGCCGAGCCCGTCGAGGGCGGCGACATGCCGGTGCTGAGCTTCGAGACGCTGACCTTCTGCCCGATCGACCGCAGCCTCGTCATTCCCGAGTTGCTCACCCATGACGAGCTGCATTGGTTCAACGATTATCACGTGAAGACACGCGAGGCGTTGATGCCGCTGATCCATGACCACGAGGTCAAGGCGTGGCTGGAGAATGCGACGCTGCCGCTGGAGTATTGAGAGCTATCGAAATTGTGGGAGGCGGCGACTGTGATCGGTCGCCGCGTCAGCCGCCGATCGTGTGGCGCCAGGCCATGACGACCGCCCAGGCGGCGACCAGCATCCATGTGTGCGAGACGCGCAGGCCGACCAGAAGGGCAACAACAAGCGCCAGCTTGGTTTCCCAGCCGCCGGTGAAGAAGGCGGGGGCGACGAGCGTGGTCAAGACCGCTGCCGGCACGGCGGCGAGGGCCGATTCCATGCGGGGCGGAATGCGCTTCATCGTGGTGATCAGGATATAGCCGCCGATACGCGTCGCATAGGTTGCGACGGCGGCCGCCAGGATGATCAGCAACATGTGGGGATCGAAGGTCACGTCACACCTCGTGCAGATCGGATTCGAGTTCCTGCGCCGTCGGCGGCGGCGGGAACAAAGCGGCAAGCAGGATGCCGGCGGCAGCGCCCAGGCTCACATGCCAGGGCGAGCCGACATAGTGATAGGCGACGACCGATGCGACGGCGCTGACGGCGGCCACGGGAATGAAGTTGTCGCGGTGGCGGAAATCGAGAACGATGCCAAGGAAATAGGCCGGCAGCAGGATATCCAGCCCGATCGACTTCGGATCGCCGATATAGCGGCCGAGCGTGCCGCCGAGCAGGCTGACCAGCGTCCACGGAACATAGATGATCAGGCCGAAGCCGAGATACCAGGCAAAAGTCACCGGCTTTCCGGCTTCGCCGCGCTTCACCGTCTCGGCGAATTGCGGGTCGACGAGCAGGAAGAAGGTGAAGAACTTCTGCAGCTTGGTGAAATGCTTGATGTAGGGCGCGATCGCCGCGGAATAGAGCACGTGGCGGAAATTGACGGCGAGGATGGAGGCGACGATCAGCCATGCCTGGACGTCATGCCCGAAAAGCTCGAGGCCGACCATCTGGCTGGCGCCGGCATAGACGGTGGCGCTCATGAAGGTGAGTTCGAACAGCGACATGCCGTGATCTGCGGCGAGCGCGCCGAACAGCGCGCCAAACGGGGCGGAGGCCAGCGCAATCGGGAAACCGCCGCGCAGACCGTCGATAAAATTCGCACGTGACATCCGCGATCATCCTCCTGGAATTTGGAACCCCTCTAAGGGGCGAGGACTATGGCCGCAAGCGAATTTCCTTGATTGACCGATCGATTTCGCTGAACGGTGCCAAAGCAGTAGCCGTGAAGCCAATGAGGGGACGATGAAGCCGATCGAATTTTCCAAGGACGAGAAGGCGGCGCTGATCGCGCGCATCCAGCACCACTTCGACCGCGAGCTCGACCAGCCGATCGGCCTGTTGAAGGCCGAACTGGTGCTTGATTTCTTCGCCAAGGAGGTGGGGGCCGCCTATTATCGCCAGGGCATCGACGATGCGCAGGCAGCGCTGGCGCGACGCATCGACGACTTCTCGGATGATGTCTATCAGTTGCAGCGCGAGGCGGGCGATTAGAGCCTTTCCGCGTTTCTTCGAAATGCAAAGATGCTCTATCTATTTGTTATGACGTAATTCCGGACGCAAAACCGCGCTACACTTTTGCTGGAATTGCTCTAGTCGCCGATCAGCTGCTCGCTGGTGACGATGTCGATGCCGCTTTGGCGCATCTCCTTGATCGCGGCGGCCACACCTTCCGGCGTGATGCCGCGGCTGGCGTCCTCGATGAAACGCACCTTGACGCCGGGGAGCATTTCGAGCGCATCGAGGGCCGAGAACTTGACGCAGTAATCGGTGGCGAGGCCGCAGAGGTCGAGCTCGGTGACGCCTTGTTCCTTGAGATAGTCGGCGAGGCCGGTTATGGCGTCCTGGTCGTTGTCGCGGAAGGCGGAGTAGCTGTCGACGTGGTGCTTCTCGCCCTTCTGGAAGATCACGTCGATCTCGGGCACCCTGAGTTCGGGATGAAGCTCGGCATCTTTCGTGCCCTGGACGCAATGGTCCGGCCACATCATCTGCGGCTTGCCTGATAGTTCGTGGAGTTCGAAGGGTTGTTTGCCTTCGTGAGAGGAGGCGAAGCTGCCGTGGCCTTCGGGATGCCAGTCCTGCGAGGCGACGATCAGGTCGTATCGGTCGCTTGCGATCAGCCGGTTGGCGATCGGGACCACCTTGTCGCCATCGGGAACGGCGAGGTTTCCGCCGGGGCAGAACCCGTTCTGGATGTCGATCAGCAGCAAGGCCTTCATTGGCAGTTTCTCCACCTATTGTTGCACGGCAACATGCCAAGACGTGTGTGATGGCGCAAGAGTGGAAACGCCCCGCCAGTGCGGCGGGGCGCGATTTTATCGGTCAGGCGTGCTTGGCAACCTGATGGGCAACCGGGCGATGACCCTTGAGCCCGTAGAAGACGATGTATGCGTAGCACACGATCGGCATCAGGAAGGCGAGGTGGATGCCGATGGTGTCGGCAAGAACGCCCTGGAGGACAGGCAGGAGCGCGCCGCCGACGATCGCCAGGCACAGGATGCCGGAGCCCTGGCTGGTGAACTTGCCGAGGCCATAGAGACCGAGCGAGAAGATCGTCGGGAACATGATCGAGTTGAACAGGCCAACGGCGAGGATCGCCCACATGGCGGTGTGACCGGTCGTGAACACGGTGACGAGCAGCAGGATGATGACGGCGGCCGCGTTGAAGGCGAGCGCCTTGCCGTCGTCGACATAGCGCATGGCAACCGCGCCGATGAAGCGACCGACCATGGCGCCACCCCAGAAGTAGGAGACGTAATGGGCGGCGTCGGCTTCCGAGAAGCCGGCGATGTCGGGCTGGCTCATGAAGTTGACGAGGAAGCTGCCGATGCTGACTTCGGCGCCGACATAGACGAAGATGCCGATGGCGCCGAGCACGAGGTGGCGGAACTGCCAGGCCGAGCCACCGCCGACGATCGGTTCGATCTCCTCATCGCCTTCGACCTGCGGCAGCTTGAGGGCCGCGAAGACGGCTGCGAGCACCAGGAAGGCGGCTGCAAGAAGCATGTAGGGGAACTTCACGGCGCCGGCTTCAGCGATCCTGATCGCGTCGAGCTGTTCGGGCGTGGCGCCGGAAACGGCCGCGGTGGCTGCCGACAGGATCAGGAAGGCGCCGAAGATCGGCGCGATCGTGGTGCCAAGTGCGTTGAAGGCCTGGGTCATGGTCAGGCGGCTGGCGGCGGTATCCGGCGGGCCGAGAACGGTGACATAGGGGTTGGCCGCGACCTGCAGCAGCGTGACGCCGCATGCGAGCACGAAGAGCGCGCCGAGGAACAGGCCGTAGACGCGGTAGCTGGCGGCCGGAACGAATAGCGCGCAGCCGATGGCGGCGACGATCAGGCCGAGCACGATGCCCCACTTATAGCCGATGCGCTTGACGATCGCGCCCGATGGCAGCGAGGCGATGAAATAGGCGCCGAAGAAGCAAAGCTGAATGAGCATCGACTGCGTGTAGTTCAGCTGGAAGACGTTCTTCAGATGTGGGACGAGAATGTCGTTCAGGCAGGTGATGAAACCCCACATGAAGAACAGCGATGTCAGCGCGATGAGCGCGAATTGATAGTTGGCTGCCGGGGACGACGACGCCGACGTCTTCGCAGCATTGCTTGTTGTTATACTGGCCACTTTGGAACCTCCTGTTGTGGACGCCGGGTATTTTCCTTTGAATGCCGTTGTCAAAACGGGCCGGCGGTGGCTCGGCGGGGCGCTCTGGGGGAAGCGTGCAGCAAGCCACGGTGCGTCATATATGCGCAATTCTCAGATTTCGATAGTATTCAAAGTGTTTTGTTGTGCTTTGCAGTAAAATGTTTCGCATTTGCGAGATGAGGGGTGGGGCAGAGGGTGTTTTTGGGGGGCGGGGGCGGTGTTTTGGCGTGAGGGCCCTCTCAGTTGTGCCGTGTGGCGCCCCCTCTGTCCTGCCGGACATCTCCCCCACAAGGGGGGAGATCGACTCGTGGCTTGCTCCGCAGCCAAACGTGGAGGCTGGAGCGAGCGGTTAAACCCCAGCCAATCTCCCCACCTGTGGGGGAGATGCCCGGCAGGGCAGAGGGGGGTATTCCGGGTGCGAAGCCACCCAGCATCCCACCCACCACGCACACCAAAACCGCGCGCGAAGCAAAACCTCGCGACGGTCGGCATCATGAAACGGGAAGGGCAGGCGGTTTGGTGTCGGTGGTATTGGTTGTCAGGCTGTCCGCCTGCCCGATCACCTCGGTTTCCGGTTCGCCCGACCCGACAGGAGCGTCTCTCGGATCGGTTTTGCCGGTGGATCATCGGCCCTGACGGCGTCATATCCCCTTGGCAATCATCACCACACGCCGGATTTCGAGCGGCTGAGCATCCGGTTCGCGACCCGGCTCCCAGTGCGGTGACGAGGAGAGTATGGCGGGGTGGTGCGGGGGTGGGGATGAGAAATGTGTGGTGATGGGGGTAGGGTGTTGAGCGGGTTGAGGGATTTGTTTTGTGGGGTGGGTGGTTGTGCCCATGCGGTGGGGTGGTGGTATGGGGAGAGTTCGACGGCGATGTCGCTGAGGTCGGTGCCGAGCAATACCCCCCTCTGTCCTGCCGGACATCTCCCCCACAAGGGGGGAGATCGACTCGTGGCTTGCTCCCGGCCAAACAATGAGAGGACGATGAGCGTGGAGCGAGCGGGTGCTCCCAGCCAATCTCCCCACCTGTGGGGGAGATGCCCGGCAGGGCAGAGGGGGGTATCACACGGTAAAACCTCGCTCGCCGGCGCACCAAAAGCCCCGCACTGCCCGAAAGCACGCCCAAGGAAGCGCGCATCCCCGCCCTCACGTCCCCGAAAAACGCGCCTCCGCAAGATCAGCCTCACGCACCAGTTTCTTCATCAGCTCTTCCGAGAGCTTGCGGTTCTTCGCCAGCCGGAAGAACTCGGCGCGTTCGGCCTTGACGCCGGCGAGGCGGAGCTTGCGTTCGATTTCTTCGCTGCGGCGGGCGAGCATGGCGTCGTCGCCGGTCTTGGAGCGGCCGGCGATGCGTTGGCGGTAGATGTCCATCAGGCGAGCGCCGGCGTCGGCGTAGAGGTCGGCGTCGGCGCGACCTTCGCCCATATCGTGCTGTAGCTGCTCGATCGCCTTGATGGCGGCCTCGGCGCCGCGGATGCGGGCTTCGTCCTCCTCGCGCTGGTGGGAGGGTTCTGCCGGCACATGCAGGTTCTTCAAGAGGAAGGGCAGGCCGATGCTGGCGGCGACCAGCGAGACGATGATGACGCCGGCGGCGAGGAAGATCGACAGGTCGCGGCCCGGGAAGGGCGAGCCGTCGCCCATGGTCAGCGGCAGGGTCAGAACACCCGCGAGCGTGATGGCGCCGCGCGCGCCGGCAAGCGAGGTGGCGGCAACGAGGCGCCAGCTCGGGCGGGTGAACTCGTGGCCGCTACGGGCGGCGCGATAGAGTGTGAAGCGCAGCGACACCCAGACCCAGGAGAAGCGCAGCGCGGCGAGCGCCACGTTGATCGCGACGATGTAGACGATCAGCCACAGCGGGTCGTAATGCCCGGTTTCGCGGACGATATTGATGGCGCTGGAGGCGATCTGCGGCAGCTGCTCGCCGAGCAGCACGAAGATGACGCCGTTCATGGCGAACTGGACGGTATCCCAGACGGCGGTGCGGCGCACGCGGGTGACAGCGGATGCGCGGCCGCTCTGTTCGCCGAAGCTCATGGTGATGCCGGCCGCGACCGCCGCCAGGATGCCGGAGCATTCCAGATGTTCGGCGATCAGATAGGCGGCGAAGGGGAGCAGCAGGCTGATCAGGATCAGCGAGCCGGTCTCCTCGCCAAGCTTGCGGGTGAGGAAGCGCTGCAGCTGCATGACCGCCCAGGTGACGCCGACGCCGATGACAATGCCGCCGATCGCCACCCAGAAGAAGGTGCCGACCGCGTCTGTCAGCGAGAAGGTGCCGGTGAGGGCGGCTGCGACCGCAAAGCGCATGCAGACGAGGCCGGACGCATCGTTGAGCAGCGATTCACCCTCAAGGATGTGCATCAGTCGGTTGGGGATCGGCACGCGGGCGGCAATGGCGGAGACCGCGATCGGATCCGTCGGCGAGAGGATGGCTGCCAGCGCGAAGGCGACGGCGAGCGGCATGGAGGGGATGAGCAGGTGGATGAGGAGCCCGACGCCGAGGACGGTGAAGATGACGAGGCCGAGCGCCAGCTCGAGAATGACGGTCTTGTCGCGCAGCAGGCCTTCCTTCGGGATGCGCCAGCCATCGAGAAAGAGCAGCGGCGGCAGGAAGAGCAGGAAGAAGAGATCGGGATCGAGGCTGACACCGAGATCGGCCACCGAGGCGATGACGGCGCCGAGCGCGATCTGCACGAGAGGCGGCGGGATCGGGATCGGGGAGAGCCTGGTGAGTGTTCCGCTAACGACCACCGCAAACAGCAGGATCAACGAAACGCTGATGCTTTCCATGAAATGCCATGTCCTTCGTTCTTACCGTCGAAGTTCGGTTCTGCGGGTTTTTGGCTGTCGTTGCAACGGCGGGGCTATTGGTTCGCCCGACCTGCGACATTGCGCCATAGGCGCGTGCACTGTGGGTCAAGTGCTTGATGAGGCTGGATCCGCTTGCCCATACACGGCGGGCGGTATCGCGAGAACAGGCTGTTTCGGCTCCCCCGGCGGAGCCGTGTTGCGCGCCAATCAGGCGGTCTTGTAGGTCAGAAGTCTGGTCGATCACGCAGTCTGCGTGTTGTCGGTATCGGAGGCGAGCGAGGAGCCGTAGGTGGTCTGGTAGGCGCGGATCGCGGTCTGCATGTCGGTGAGGACCTGCGTGACGGCGGTGTTGTCGCCGGCGCCGGCACTCTCGGCGATCTTCGACGGATCGGCGGAGAGAACCTCACTGGTCGTCAGCTTGCCGTCGTTGTTGCTGTCCATCAGCGCCAGAATGCCCTTCGGGCTGTTGCCGGAGAGGCTGCCATCGTCGTTCGACCCATCGTCGCTTTCGCTCGACTGCTGCAGCTGCAGCATCAGGGAGAGGATGTCGGCTGCGATCTTCTGGGTGACGCTGGCGCTGTCGGCGGTGCTGTTTGCCGTCGAGGCCTTGGTCGTCGTTGTCGCGGTCGTGCTGCTGGTGGTATTGGCTGCGGCCAGCTCGTCGGCGGAGACGATGCCATCGCCGTTCTTGTCGAGGCTGGAAATATACTGGGCATTGTTGCCGCCCAGAGAGGAAACACTGGTCACTTGAATCTCCTTTGCGAGTCCATCGTGAAAACCGTCCTTCATGGACGAACAGGGACGGGCTAAGGTGATTTGCCGGCGGCGTCAAAAGGGGAATGTTGTGATGAATTTCAGCCGATTGACCGAGGTCAAGGGGCGGGATTAAGATTTCGTTTACTCTATGTGTTTTGGTGATTCGGGCTGGGTTGTCGTCGGTTGAGGTGGCGAGGAGCCAAGTGCGCCTGCGAGAGTGACGCGGTGCATATGCGCGGCAGGGCGCCAAGTGTCCACTACCGTCGCTCGAGAGGCACCGCCGGCAGATGCTTGGCACAAGATCGAGCATGACGTAGAGAATGAGGGGGCGCTCGCATTGCTCTGGATGGGAGGGGCCGGCAACCATTTGTTTCCGCAGCGAAAACCCCATCCACGGCGTCATCCTCGGGCTCGTTGTAAAGCCCGGAGACATCCCTGACAGGTGTTCGGAGACATGCCTGACACTCACGGCGGGTTCGCGAGGTCGATTTTGGCGACCTTGGTTGCGCCGAAGAAGACGCCGTATAGGCCGTCGCGGTCGA